>ERZ1106978.1009-NODE-1009-length-17201-cov-3.718127_pt1 | contig 17201 bp, 16 predicted proteins | sample MGYA00403689_ERZ1106978 | MGnify/ENA primary metagenome ERZ1106978 (study PRJEB35170, sample SAMEA104062434) | human gut metagenome | biome: human gut; feature: human-associated habitat; material: faeces | place: Denmark | collected 2012-08-02 ...
TAAAGCGGTTGGCGTCCCACACATTACCTATGAAATCCCCTTGGATAAGTCCGTTTATCCGGAATACGATTTGGTTCGGGCAATTCTATGCGTGAATAGCAACCGCCGGTATTTTAACCACAACGACATTATGAAGCGGATTTACCTTCGGAAGGCGAATCCGTTCGATGTTGAAGTAAAATCATGGACCTCGGAGATTGGACGTGCATTTTACTACAAGCGTTACGGCGTGCAGCAAATGCAGAAGAAATGTACGGCGCGGCGTGTCAATGCAATGAATAACATCTTTCTGATGAATCCGGCATTGATGTACGCGACGGATGCCAGATACAGAGAGTATCTCCGCAGCACTGCCTACAATGAGCATATGTTCAATTACGACTGGAGCGACATCATCGATCTGGAAATGCGGGACAGCCGCTGGGGCGCGGATGTTCTAAGCTGCGAGCATATGTTTTCCCACGATGTGACTGTTCCATATAATAACCGACATCTTTCTGATCTCATGCTGATGGTACCTCTTGCGGATCGTATTGCAGACCGAACACATATTGATTTTACACATGAGCTATGTCCTGCAATTGATGCGACGAATATCAGTGTAAGAGATGTAGCGCACAATAATAAGCGGATGTGGATGGATAAGATTTACTATTTTATAACGTCTATCAGACCGTTCTGATAGGAGGAGCACAATGGGTTATTTAAAAGATGTTATAAGCAAAGTGGATTATGTGTTGGGTTCAATCAAGGAAATACGCACAAATGGTAAAAAATGGCGGGGAGGGGTAACACAGTATGCCGACCTGTTCTGGTGCATGATCAGATATGGGGCAAGTCCTCGTAATTATTACTGGTTTGGCTTTTATGAACTGGATGCGAGCCACAGAAAAACGTTTGTTACGCACAGACTCAGCCAGAGGATGCAGCATGTAAACAATGATCCGGAGTTTGAAATCTATTTCGATAATAAGAAGCTTCTCTGCGAGAAATTTAAAGATTTCATGAAGAGAAAATGTGTGTTTAACAGGGAGTGTACGGAAGAGGTAGTATCCGGATTTGGAGATAAGATAATTTATAAGCCAATCGCAGGTTCGATGGCGCAGGGCATCATTGTAATTAAAACGGAGGAATACACAAATGAGCAGTTAGCTGCTTACTTGCAGTCTCTTCCGGATGGAATGGTCGAGGAATGGATCGTTCAGCATGCGCTTATGGAAAAGTTCAACCCGAAGGCGGTCAATATCGTTCGGGTCGTAACAGCGAGAAATCAGGAGAAATTTGCATGCTTGGCTGCCACGCTTGCCGTGGCAAACGAGAAGGAAGTTACAAACGCATCGGCAAATGCAATGTTTGCAAACATTGATATCCGAACAGGCGAGGTAATCAGTGACGCCTGCGATTATGAAGAGAAGCTCTATACCGTTCATCCAAAGACCGGCGTGAAGTTCAAAGGCTTCGTAATACCGTTTTGGGATGACGTTTTGAAATTAGTTGAAAAGGCAAGTGCAGTGGTGCCAGAAGTGGGGTATGTCGGATGGGATATTGCGATTACCTCGAATGGGCCGGTTATTGTAGAGGGGAATAACTGTCCGGGTTACGAATGGATGCAGGTAAGAATGATAAATCCAGAAGGTTATGGAAAGAAAAGTATCTACGGACAATTCATGTGATTTATGAAGAAAGTTTTGCTTATCGCCACTGTACAATCGCATATCTGCCAGTTTCACAAGCCGCTTGTGGCCATGCTGCATGAGCACGGCTGCGAAGTCCATGTAGCGGCGCGGAACAACCTTGCCGAAAAGAACGGCTTGAAGCTGGACTTTGTGGAACAGGTCTTTGACGTGCCGTTCCAGAGGTCGCCGTTTTCACCGAAAAATCTTGGAGCCTACAAACAGCTCAAAAAGATCATTGACGAGGGCAGCTACGACGTAATTCACTGCAATACGCCGGTTGGCGGCGTTGTGGGACGGCTGGCTGCACGAAAATCCCGCAAGCGCGGCACCAAGGTATTCTATACCGCTCATGGCTTCCACTTTTATAAGGGCGCGCCGAAGAAAAACTGGCTCATCTGGTATCCGGTGGAGAAGTTTATGTGCCGCCATACGGACAAGCTCATCACCATCACGCAGGAGGATTATGACCTTGCCTCGGCAAAGTTTCCCACGCAGGTGGAGCGCATTCACGGTGTCGGTGCAAACTCTGCAAAATATCGTAAGTTGTCCGAAGCCGAATGCGTGGAGCTGCGGCATGAGCTTGGCTATGCAGATGATGACAGGCTGTTGCTCTGCACAGGCGAATTACTGCCAAACAAAAACCAGATCACAGCGATTCGTGCAATGAAATCTCTGATAAATCAGCAACCGCAAGTGAAGCTACTGTTGGCGGGGAATGGCCCGACACTGCCGGAATTACAGGCAGAGGTTGCCGCGCTTGACTTGCAGAACTACGTGGTGTTTCTCGGTTACCGCACCGATTTGGAGCGGTATGCCAATATTGCGGATGTGATCGTGTCTTGCAGTTACCGCGAAGGTCTTCCAATGAATATTGTGGAGGGGATGTTGTTGGGCAAGCCTGTGGTGGCCTCCTACAACCGGGGCCACCGCGAGTTGATCGTGCCGGAGAAGACCGGCTATATGGCATCTCCGGCGGATGCAAATGCTTTTGCGGAGAAAATTTCGATGCTCTTAGACGATTCTGCGCTGGCAGACCGCATGGGACATGCTGGATACGAAAAAGCACAGCTTTTTGCGGATACCAACGTACAGCAAGAGCTGGCACGCATCTACAGTATCGGGGTAGAGTCGGACTGAAAAGATTAGCAGAAACTCAGAATTTCTGGGAGAATATAGACGGGTATAACATGAAAAATGTGAACGCTTTCGGCGGTGGTGGGCACAGGAGAAGGCCTAGAAAGAAGGAGAATAATATGCCAATTCCCAAAGTAATCCACTATTGTTGGTTTGGAAAAAAAGAAAAATCTGAACTTATTAAAAAATGCATGGAAAGCTGGAAGAGGTTTCTTCCTGACTATAAGATTATTGAATGGAATGAAGATAATTTTGATGTGAATGTGTGCAAATACGTACGCGAGGCATACCAAAAAAAGAAATGGGCTTTTGTTTCAGATTATGTAAGATTGTATGCACTATACAATCATGGAGGAATATATTTCGACACGGATGTTGAGATATTAAGACCACTAGACATTTTCCTACAGCATGATTTCTTTACAGGATTTGAAAGCAAAGATTCTCCAATAACGGCGGTTATTGCCGCAGCAAAGGGAAACAATTTAATAAAAGAGTTCCTAGCTGGTTATTCAAAGCGAACTTTCGTGAGAGAAAGTGGGGAGCTTGATTTAACACCAAACACGCAGACGATTACGAAAGCAATGCTCGAAAAAGGTATTAAAAGAAATGGCCGAAAACAATGGATTGAGAATGAGAATGCTGTAATATACCCTCAGATATACTTTTGTCCCAATAGTTTGTCGATGATATGGGGGCATATGTCCTCCAAGAGCTATGCAGTCCATCACTTTGATGGAAGCTGGCTAGATGCTAGCCAAAGGCGAAATAGCAGATTGCCATGGAGGATAAAACACTATATTGTTGGAAAATTGCGAAACATAATTGGAACGGATACATTGGTGAGAATTCAAAATGGGGACTAGCATATTTACAAAGAACTACGAACAACAAGATCTATCTATCATAACTCCCTCGTACAACAGGGCTAATTTGCTGACTGCCTGCTATGCATCTCTTTGCAAGCAAACAGACTTTAATTTTGAGTGGATTATCATCGATGATGGCAGCACCGATGATACGGAGGCGGTCGTCCGGAGCTTTCAGACCGACAGCTTCCCTGTGATCTATCGGAAAAAAGCCAATGGCGGTAAGCATACGGCGCTGAACGCTGCGCACGATCTAATTCATGGGAAATACGTTCTGCTCCTTGACAGTGATGACACTCTAACACCGGATGCTGTGGCCTCGGTAAAGACGGAATGGGGGAAATGGGGAGATAATGAAGCTGTCGGAATCGTAACATTTTTGAAAGGCAGCAGTACTGCCGATCCGAATTGCATTGTACACGATTGGCAGGCACCGGTAGATATTATCCGTTATCGCCGCACTTGTATTCATAGTAATGACTGCTGCGAAGTGATCCGTACAGAACTGTTTAAGAAATATCCGTTTCCGGTGTTTGATGGTGAACGATTTCTTGCGGAGGGGGCGCTCTGGGGTCGTGTCAGCCGCGACTGTAAATGCGTATACATCAACCATGTGATTTATCTTTGCGAATATCTTGACGGCGGACTGACAAAATCAGGACGTGGTATGCGCATCCGCAATCCGCAAGGCGGGATGTTCCATGCAAATGTATATTTGGTAAAGAAAAATTTTTTGAAAAAGCGCATAAAAAACGGCTTGCTCTATACCTGCTATGGCTTTTTCGCGGGCAAAACGCCGCGCGAAATGGCAAGCGGTTGCCAGTCCAAATCCCTTATGCGGCTGTGTTTGCCATTTGGCTGGCTTCTGTATCGGATGTGGAAGAGAAGATACTTATAGAGATAGTTAGGGGAATATAATGCGAACGATTCTTGTCATTGCTGCAAAATTAAATATCGGCGGGGCAGAAAAAGTCGCAGCGGATATCGGGCTTCGCGCTGACCCACAAAAGTACATCGTTCATTACGTCGTGTTCGGTGATGAGATCGGTGCATATGAGCCAGAGCTGGAAGCACACGGCTGTAAAATATTCCACCTTCCTTCGCCGTCCGATAGCTACCGTGCTTACCTGCGCGGCTTGAAAAAGTTGATACTTACATATCACTATGATGTGATCCACGCTCACACCATGTTCAATATCGGCTGGGCCATGCTTGCCGGAAAACTGCATGGTGTGCCAGTGCGTGTCGCTCATGCACACTCAGCATTGGAAGAACACCGCAGCTTGAAAGTGCGCCTGTACGAAGCGGCTATGCGGTTTTTGATCCTTAGCTGTGCCACCGATTATATTGCCTGCGGCGTGAAGGCCGGACATCGGCTATACGGCAGGAAGGCATTTGAGAAAAAAGGAACGCTGATCCTGAACGGAATCGATACGCAAGGCTTTGCGTTTGATAAACAGCGGCGCAATGCGTTCCGAAAAGAGCTTGGCTTGGATGACAAGTTCATCATTGGGCATGCCGGACATCTTGCCGCGGTCAAAAATCAGTCGTTTCTGCTGAGCTTAATGCCGGAAATCCTGAAAAGGAAACCGCAAGCATATCTCCTGCTGTTGGGAGAGGGCGAGGATCGCCCTGTTCTGGAACAGAAAATCCACGAGCTGCACTTGGAAGACCATGTCCGCATGACAGGAAATGTCCGCAATGTGCCGGATTACCTGAACGCAATGGACGTTTTCGCTTTCCCGTCGCTTTATGAAGGGATGCCGCTGTCCATCATTGAGGTGCAGTCCAACGGACTGCCTTGCGTGATATCCGATCAGGTGCCAAAGGACGTATTTCTGACAGATCTGCTCCGACCGCTGCCGCTGAACGACCGAACGGCGTGGGTGGACGCAATCTGTGGTGCGAAACGAGAAGCGCCCGAGAAATATGCCGCACAAATGCGGCAGTCCGGATTTGATACAGACGCAGCAATGCAAAAAGTTTATGCGATCTACGAGAAAGGGCGGCAATGTGATTAACATTCTTTTCTTCATCGAATCTCTCTCTGGCGGCGGGGCGGAGAAAGTCCTGCGCAATCTGGTGAATGCGATGGATCAGACGAAGTTCTGCATCACTGTACAGACGTTGTATCCTGAGGACGCAGAAAAATATCTCGTACCGGGGATTCGTTACAAGCATTGCTATCCAGCGAAGAAGCGCATCAACAAGCTTCGAATGCGTGCCGAAGCGGCGGCCGGGCTGACCTATCTGCTGCACATTAAGGATAATTATGATATTGAGGTCGCTTATCTGGAATGCGGCGCGACAAAGATCATGGCGGGTTCCACAAACAAAAAAGCACTGAAGTTGGCGTGGGTGCATTCCGACTTGCAGAACTGGGCAAATCCGGATGATTTCGCAGCAGCAACAAAAAAGTATTATGCGCACTATGATTTTGCTGTATGTGTTTCTGAAAATGTCCGCAAAAGCTTCGAAAAGTTATATGACGATACGGTTCCGGAAGTTACAGTGTACAACACGATAGATGACAGCGAGATACTGAAAAAATCCGCTGAGGCGCTGCCGCCGGATGTATCCAAGAGAAAGTTGACCATTGCAACCGTAGGCAGATTGTCTGCGCCGAAACATTTTATGCGCGCGCTGACTGCGCACAAGCGCATGCTGGAGGATGGCCTTGACCATGACCTGTGGATCATCGGCGATGGCGAGGAACGTTCTCCACTGGAAGCGTATATTCAGGAGAACCATTTGGAAGCATCGGCAAAACTACTGGGTTTCCGAGAGAATCCGTATAACCTGATGCATGCAGCCGACCTTCTGGTATGTTCGTCTATATTTGAGGGCTTCAGCACCTTTGTCACGGAAGGTTTGATTTTAGGAAAGCCCATCGTTACCACTGACGTTTCTGGCATGCATGAACTGCTGGGTGACAGCGAATATGGGCTTATCACTGCGAATGATGATGACGCATTCTATGAAGGCGTCAAGCGGATGCTCACCGAGCCGAGGCTTCTGGAGCACTACGCAGAACAGGCTAAGATTCGTGGCAGAGATTTCAAGCGTGAGAAACTGGTAAAGGCTACAGAAGCGTTTTTTGAGAGAGAATTACAGAAGAAGCGAGGAAAGTAAATGGGCGTAAGGGTCTATTACTATATAGTCGTGGCGGTGCTTGGCTTTGCTGTCTTGCTCCCGCAGCACGGCAGACAAAAGAAAATATATATTGCACTCATGGCTATCCTGCATGCTTTCGTCTGTGGCTGGAGATATAAGTACATCACCGGCGATTTACTTAAATACGCTTGGAGTTATGAGCATGTTTATGCTGATTTTGGTTGGTTCAGCGAAGAAGTTTTCAGCGGTGGGCGCAATTTTTTGTTCTTTTGGATAGAGAAACTCTTTACGCAGCTTTTTAACGGTGAATTTCAGGCATTGCTGATTTTTATTGCTATTGTGACAGAAATTGCCGTTGCAATTATCATATACCGCTATTCTCCGGCTCCCTGGCTGAGTTATTTGCTTTGGAATTGCTTTGGCTTCTATCTATTTGGATTCAGCGCTATCAAACAGGCGTTGGCAATGGCTCTTTTGATGCTGGCGTTTACCGGCATTATGGAGGAAAAGCCGAAAAAGTTCTTGCTCTGGACTGCATTAGCGGGCTGCGTTCACGCACCAGCGTTGGTTTTTCTGCCGGCATATTGGATGGCAAAAAGCCGACTGAGCACGCAGAAGCTGATTTTTTACGCTGTGAGCGCGGGCTTGATTTTCCTTTTTCGTAATCCAATCGTCAAGTTCATTAGCGAATTTTATTATGACGAAAAGGATTTTATGGACAATGTCCATGTCGGCGGCCGTTTTTTGATGATTGCTGCGCTCTTGCTTGCTGGCATCCTCCTGCGCGGCTTTTCAGGCAAGAACTTCTCAAAGCTGTTCAACCTAATGGTTGTTGCCGCAATATTGCAGATGTTCTCAGGATTCGACAATGTATTTACGCGCCTGACAGACTACTATTTTCAGTTTGTCATTCTGTATTTGCCTGTGATGTTTTATCCAGAGAAGGATGACGCGCTCCGGCCGAGCCGGAGGTTGGTGCTTTCGCGCCAACAGCGGGTCGCTGCACTGCTGTGTGTGGCGCTATTGGCAGGACTTTATTATTACACGACAAACCTCAATCACACAATAGAATACGAAGTAGATAATTACCTGAACTATCGCTTCAGCTGGGAGGTGCAGCAATGACCTTCAGCGTCATCATTCCCTGCTATAACTGCGTGAAAACGCTGGAGGCCACGGTGAACAGCATTCGAGCTTGCGGCCTGACAGACTACGAAATTCTGCTCGTCGATGACGGCGCTTCGGATGGCACAGCAAAACTATGCGACACGCTGTGTGTCCGATATCCGGAACTTCGGTGTGTCCATCAGAAAAATGCAGGTGTTTCCGCTGCACGCAATCGTGGCATCGATGAAGCGCGGGGGGAGTATCTCTGGTTTGTAGATGCGGATGATACAGTGGATGCCGGAGCACTGTCTCGCGCGGCGGATACGATTGCCCGGCAGCAACCGGATATGCTGCTGTTTGGTATGAGCTTTGACTATTACCATCATGGTAAATTGTACCGAAGGGACGAGCTGATTCCACCTTGTGCAGGTAGCCTGTCATTGGAACAGTTAAAGGATAGCTTTCAGGAGTTTTATGATTGTAACGCGTTGACGCCCGTCTGGAATAAATTCTATCGACGAAAACTCCTGTTGAATTCCGGCGTGCGCTTCCACGAAGATATGATTCTGATGGAGGACTTTCTGTTTGTGCTGGAGCTGCTGCCGTATTGCAAGAACATTTACTCTTTGCCGGAGGCAATTTACCGCTACCGTCAGGCGGAGGACGAAAAGGGCGCCTATCGGAGGCTGCAAAGAATCCCGTATCTGGCCGAATATATGCAGCCGTTTGAGAGCAGGCTGGACGCACTCGGGATTTCCGCGCAGGAGGCCGTGAGCCTTTATGAAATGCTGCTGCGGCAAAAGCTCTATTATGCGCCGCTTCGTCAAATTCGCGTGATTCTCGCAGAGCATAAGCAAAGCAAATACGCGTCTCTGGAGCTGGGAAGCCCGCTCGGGATCTATCTTCTCAATCGAAAAACGCAGCTGCGGCACAGACTTGCCGTTGCCGTCAAGAGCAGCTATCTGTATCAAAAACATAAGGCGGGGCCGGAACAATGACCAAACGTCTGACATACATTGATACTACACGTGCTATTTTGATCACGTTGGTGGTACTGGGGCATGTTTTGAACTACGCCAATCCGCAGTACAATATCATCCCGTACACCCTGGCGCAGGAATTTATAAACGCCTTTCACATGCCTGCGTTCTTCCTGCTGTCCGGACTGCTGACCGACGGCGAAAAGTGGCGCAGCCGCCCTATAGGCGCGTATTTTGTCCATAAGGCAAGAACACTTCTGATTCCGTACCTGTTTTTTGAGTGCCTTGCTCTCCTCTACAAGCATTTCGTACTGCATTCTGTTTCTTTTGCAGAGGGGCTCCGTCTGATGCTGACCATGCGCTGCAATGTTAGTGCGGACTGGTTTTTGCCAGCGATGTTTCTGGCGTGTGTACTTTACTATCTGTACATTCGCTTCCCGCGCAAGATCGCGTGGGGCGTGGGAGGTACGGTGCTACTACTGGGGCTTCGGTTTTTAATGTCCGCAAAAGGGGGACATTTGCAAGTGCTATTGTTCCGCGGTATTTTGGGCTTTGTCTTCATGCTGGCCGGAAACCTGTTGAAAAAGCCGCTGGCGGAATTTAAATGGTGCAAAATCGCCACCGCTTTCCTGATAACGGTGGTCACATCGGCAATTTACCTAAAATTCTCGCTGGGAAATAGCTTTTATGATGCTGTTTTGCGTACGCCGGTGCTGTATCTTATCAGCGGCGTGTGCGGACTGTATTTTGTGATGGGCATTGCCCATTTGATCCCGTGGAAATGGCCAACAAAGATTGGTGAAAATGCGCTTACCATTATGGGAACACATCAACTCGTGCTGTATACCGTTCCGGGAAACAGCAACCCGCTTTGGGTGCTCGGCGTGACCTGCCTGATCGCCGCCGTAGAAGCGGTTCTAATCCTCGCCGTGAACCGCATTTGCCCGGAGATGGTGGGGAAAAGATTCCTTAAGGAGACTTAACATGGACATCGACTTTGTCGTTCTGTGGGTGGACGGGAGTGACCCCGTCTGGCAGGCAGAAAAAGCAAAATATCAAGGCAAAACGTTGGACGATAGCAATGCGCCGAACCGTTTTCGTGACTGGGGGCTGATGCCCTACTGGTTTCGCGCAGTGGAGAAATTTGCGCCGTGGGTGCGGAAAATCCACTTTGTCACCTGCGGGCATGTTCCGGCGTTTCTTAATCTGGCGCATCCGAAGTTGCACCATGTGAAGCACGCGGATTTTCTCCCGCCGGAGGTACTGCCGACCTTCAGCTCTCATGCCATCGAGATGAACCTACACCGCATTCCGGGGCTGTCGGAGCATTTTGTTTACTTCAACGACGATATGTTTTTGATTCGTCCGGTTCCGGAGACTGCGTTTTTCCGAGATGGCCTGCCTTGCACCTATGGCGGGGAATATCCCATTGAGTTGGTGGGCGAGATCGGTATCTGGCAGCACGCGGCGGTGAATGATCTCGGTGTGATCAACGCGCACTTCAACAAGCGCACGCAGGTAAAGAAATACGGCGGAAAATATGCCAATCGCGCCTACCGCTGGCAGGACAACCTTCGCACCAAGGCGGCGGAAAAGCTGTTTCCCAACTATTTCACCGGCTTTAAAAACCTGCATGCCCCAGCGGCGTACACAAAGAGCACCTTTGCCGCCGTCTGGGACGCGGAGCCAGAACTGCTGGCGCGGACAACCTCGCACCGCTTCCGCAGTGCAGAGGATCTGAATCAGTGGGTGTGCCTGTGGTGGCAGGTAGCCAGCGGACAGTTTGCACCATTCAACACGGATAATGTTGTATCCTGTGCCGATGAGGACACTGTGGACGAGCTGTGCCGGATCATTCGGGAGCAGTGCCACGACATGCTTTGCATCAACGACCCGAAGAAGCCAGTGGATTTTGAGGTACTGTCGTCGCAGCTGCGCGGCGCATTCGAGATGATCCTGCCGGAGAAGAGCGAGTTTGAGAGATGAAAAAGAAGCTCATTTTTATTACCGAAGCGCTGTGGATTGGTGGGATTGAGACGGCGCTTGTGAATCTGCTGAACCGGCTCGATTACGATCGGTACGACGTGACCTGCCTGATCCTGCGGGATTGTCAGGAAATGGCGTACCGCATTACACCGCAGTGCCGCCTGATCGTCTCCGACCGACAGCATGCGGTGACATTTCGGGAAAGCTACCATTATAAACGGATGTACAACCTTATGGAGGAGCCACAGCACGCTTCAAACCTCCGCCGCCTGATCTGGCGCATCCTGCGTCTCATACTGCGTGCACCGGAAGCAAGGCGGTATGCTGCCTATGTAAAGAAGCAGTTGGGCGGAGAGCATTTTGATACGGCGGTGATCTACAGCGATCGGTCAGCGGAAACTGCTGTCCGAGCAGTTTCCGCTGACCGCTTCCTGATGTTTTATCATCACGGCGCGATGCGGAAGGAATATCATGATGAGCTGGGGTATCGCCAGGCGGAAAAGGTAATTGCTGTCTCAGAAGCGTTGGCGGAGAAGCTAAAGGCGTATCGTCCGTGTTACGCCGGAAAAATCATTGCGATAAACAATCTGATTGACGTGTCAGGTGTGCGGACAAAGAGCATGGCAATGCCGGATATAGTTTTCCCAAAAGATTGCTTCAACATTGTTTCCTGCGGGCGGCTCGCGCCCGCCAAGGGCATGGACCTTGCCATTGCTGCCTGCGCAAAGCTGGTGAATGACGGCCTGACCGATATCAGATGGTGGATCGTCGGCGGCGGGCCGGAGGAGACTTCCCTGCGGGCGCAGATACGTGCGCTTGGGGTGGAGCGCTATGTGACGCTGCTGGGAATGCAGGACAATCCCTATCCCTATATTCGACAAGCAGATTTGTATGTGCAGCCCAGCCGGTTTGAAGGCCACTGCGTCACGGTGTTAGAAGCGCGGCTGCTGGCTGTGCCCATTCTGGCAACACAAAATGCTGCCAAAGAACAACTCGAAGATGGGAAAACGGGCCGACTCTGCAAGCTAGATGCGGCGTCGATTGCCGACGCCGCAGCCGAGCTTTATCGCACGCCTGATCTGCGTCAAGCTCTCCGCGAGGCGCTGCGCTGCCACGATTTTGAGCATGACAACGCCCTTATTATTCAAAAACTGTATGCTCTGCTGTAGCAGAAGGAGACTCTATGGAAAAGCAACCATTTACCACAGTCATCAAGCCGAAGAGCGGCTGGTTTGACCTGCACTTAAAAGAGGTGTTCGCTTACCGCGATTTGATTTTCCTCTTTGTCAAGCGCAACTTTGTGTCTAAATATAAGCAGACAATCCTAGGCCCGGCATGGGCAATCATTCAACCGCTGCTAACGACGGTGGTGTTTACGCTGGTGTTCGGCAACATCGCGGGGCTGTCACCGGACGGCGTGCCGCCGTTTATCTTCTACCTTTCGGGTACTGTGCTATGGACCTATTTTGCCGGCTGCCTAACGCAGACGGCAAATACGTTTGTCGCCAACAGCGCGACGATGGGAAAGGTTTATTTCCCTCGTCTTGTTATGCCGATTTCCACGGTGTTTTCGGAACTCATCAGCCTTGCCATTCAATATGGCTTTCTGCTGATCTTTCTGGTTTATTACACTGTCACAAAGCAGGGCGTGCATCCGAATCTCTGGATGCTCATGACACCGCTTATCGTCTTGCAACTGGCGATGCTAAGCCTTGGCTGCGGTATCATCATTTCCGCACTGACTACGAAATACCGCGACCTTGCCATGCTGGTCGGCTTCGGCGTACAGCTATGGATGTATGGCTCACCAATTGCCTATGATATGTTCCGGTTTGGTGCCTTTGCACCTGGCGGAAAATGGCATGCGCTTTATATGTGCAACCCGATTTCCCCCATCGTTAACCTGTTCCGCTATGCCTATTTAGGTACAGGCGCGATGGAATGGAGCTATTATCTCATCGGCTGGGGTACCACCATGGTATTCCTGTTTCTTGGTATAGTACTGTTCAGCCGCGTGGAAAAAACGTTTATGGATACAGTCTGAGGAAGTAAAATGGACGAAATTGCAATCAAAATCGAACATGTCTCCAAGGAATACCGCCTTGGTGCCATCGGCGGCGGTACGCTGCGCGGCGATCTTCAAAGCTGGATGGCCCGCCTGAAGGGCAAGGAAGACCCCAACAGCAAGATCGGCTCCGACGCAGCAACGCACATGGGTGAGAAATTCCTTGCACTGGACGATGTATCCTTCGAGGTAAAGAAGGGCGAAGCGCTTGGCATCATCGGCCATAACGGTGCCGGTAAGTCCACGCTTCTGAAGCTTCTATCCCGCGTCACTGCGCCGACCAAAGGGACGATCAGCTATAACGGCCGCGTTGCCTCTATGCTGGAGGTTGGTACGGGCTTTCATCCGGAACTGACGGGCCGAGAGAATGTCTATATGAATGGCGCGATTCTCGGTATGACGAGGGCAGAGATCGACCGCAAATTCGACCAGATCGTTGAGTTTGCGGAGATGGAAAAGTTCATCGACACGCCGGTGAAGCGTTACTCCAGCGGCATGTATGTCAAACTGGCCTTCGCCGTTGCCGCACATCTCGATAGTGAGATCATGGTCATGGATGAGGTTCTCGCCGTGGGAGACATGAAGTTCCAGCAGAAGTGCCTCGGCAAAATGGGCGATGCCGCTAATTCTGAGGGCCGCACTGTGCTCTATGTCAGCCATAATATGAACACCATCCGCCAGCTCTGCACAAGGTGCATCGTGCTGGATCACGGGAAGCTGATTTTTGATGGGGACGTGGAAAAGGCGATTGAAATATATGAGGATGTCAAATCTGATAATCTTCCATTTATTGATTATTCCGCCTATGAGCGTCCACATTGGCTTGTGACTGATAGCATTCGCCTACAGATAGCAGAATACTGCAATTACCAAGGCAGCCGTTGCATGGACTGCAATTTCAAAAACAATTATTTAATTATCAAGATAGTTACAAGACGCAAAAAATGCTTGAACAATGTCGGGTTTAGAATGGAAATCAAAACAATAGCAGGAACGATTGTGGGCACAACAATACTTAAAGAGCTGCCTATTGATAATAATTTGGAGTTGCAAAGCTTTGTCCTCAAATTTGATATTAGCAATTTGTTGCCAGGAGACTATTCTTCAAATTTTGTGCTTTTTTCAAGAAATGAATTTGGTACATGTCAAAACATGGATTGGGGGACTGGCCTTGGCTTTAAAAAAATAGCTTCCGAAAAGCCTGATATTGATTGGGATTATGCACACTGGGGGAGCATTCAGTTGAACAGTCCTGAAATATTACAGATATAGGGTAGGTAGCAATTATGACCCACGGCTTTATTACCATCGCCACGGGCGATGCGCAATATTACAAAATAGCGGTGAATCTACTGCACTCGTACCGCTGGTTTTCCAAGGCGCCGGTTCCGTTTGCTATTTTGGCGGATCAGGAAAACGAATATACGGCGGAGTTTGACGATGTGCGACTTTTCCCGGGAGCGCACCGCAATTATCTGGACAAGCTGAAGATGTTCGCACTTTTGCCCTATGATGTAAATATTTTCATTGATGCAGACTGTCTGGCTTACGGCGACCTGAACTGGCTATTCGACCTGTTTCAGAACGCGGACGACTTTTCCTGCTTTGGCCGCGTCCTTCCGTTGGATGATATGACCGGCTGGTTTGAATATAAAAATCTGGGTGCGCTACAGGAAAAAGTCTCCTATGTGGTGGGTCTCCACGGTGGCATCTATTACATGCGGAAAACAAGTCAGTGCAGGGATGTGCTGAAAACGGCGCAGGAATTGGTTCCGCACTACGCGGAGTATCGATTCAAAGGAAAATTTGCAACGCCGGGAGATGAACCGCTGGTTGCCCTTAGTATGGCTTTGAGCGGATGCAGGCCGATTTCTCATGATTTGCGTGGAATTCTTTGCTATTGGGAGCATCTTGGCAAAATGCAACTGGATTTGCCCAAGGGTATTGCGCTGGCAAGGGATATTGGACTGAAAACCGATCTTCTGCACTGGGGAACGCGGTATACGAGAACGCCCCTCTACCGTAAACAGGTGAATGACCTGCATACGTTGGAGCGGGGTGGCTCCAGAATGGTGCTTTTCCTGCACACGGTGCAGTATGGCACGGCCGAGGCGCGTGACCGCGCAGTGCGCTTTGCCCAACGCGGCTGGAATAAGCTTGGTCGCATGCTTCATATCAAATGAAACGAAAAAAACACTTAGTAAAGATCACTGCCGCTACGGTAATCTGCCTCACCGCTTTTCTTGCGGTTCTTTTCGGCAACGCCCATATCAGCGCTGAATCCTATTCCGTTGCCTTGCAAAATCTCGGCGGTCCCGTCCGCATTGTTCTCCTATCTGACCTGCATGGGAAGTCCTTTGGGCGGGACAACTCCCGGTTGATCGCAAAAATCGAGGAACAAACCCCGGACGCGATTTTTCTTGATGGCGATATGATCGACCGCAGCGCTGATTCTGCAGATGTACAGGAACTGCTGCGGCTGATAAAGAGACTGCATGAAATCGCACCGGTGTATTTTGCCCCTGGCAACCATGAACTGGAATATATGCAAACCGACACCTCACTCCTTACGCAGGTAACAGAAGCGGGTGCTGTCATCGTCAATGACAGCTATGTGGACGTGACGATAGCCGGTCAGCCGCTGCGCATTGGCGGCACCATGGGACACGCCTTTTATTTTGGCCGCAGCGAGGAGGAGTTTTCTTCCTCGCCGGAGTATCAGTTTCTCAAGGCATTTGAGGACACCGATGTGCCGAAAATCTGCCTTGCTCATATGCCGGACACGTTTATTTTCAACGGTGCATACAACTTGTGGAATGTCGATCTCATTCTCAGCGGGCATACCCACGGCGGGCTGATCAGGCTGCCCTTCATCGGCGGACTGTATGCTCCCATGCAGGGCTGGTTTCCGGAATACGACCAAGGATATTTCCGCCTTGGAGAACATATGCAGATGGTCATTACCTCCGGTCTCGCGGGCCACGGCATGATTCCGCGTATCAATAACCCGCCGGAGATCGTCGTGATCGACCTTGTGCCGGAAACCACCCAAGAAAGGTAACATCTATGTCAGATATACAATTCCCGCGCCTACTACACAGCTTTGTGCAGAATACCCCACCGGAGCCGGATGGACTCTGGAATATCCCGCATCTGTGGCGGACGGCAACAGAACAGAATCTCCTGCCGGTTCTGGCGTATGAAAACAAACGCTGGAAGCTCTTTGACGACCCGAATGTCTGCCGCCAGCTCGATGGGCTGCTGTACGGCACGGTTGCCGCGAATCTCAATCGCTGCGTGGACTTCGAGACCTTGTCGGCAAGCTTTACGGAGCATGGCATCGCCCATATGCCGGTGAAGGGCTATTATCTCCGCAAGCTGTATCCTACGCCGGAGCTTCGCACCTTTGGCGATATCGACCTGCTCATTCATCCAGAGGATCGGCAGAAGGTGCATGAGTTGATGCTGTCGTTAGGTTATACCGTGAAGCAGGATTGGGAACCGACGTATTCCTACATAAAAGATGCGGAATATTACGAAATCCACACCAACCTCATGGACGGCAATCTGGACGGCAGGACTGATTTACAGGCATATTTTGATGCCGCATGGGCACATGCTGAACCGGATGACGGGCTTCGGTTCCGTCCGGAGGATGATTTTCACTTTATCTACACGGTCTGCCACCTGGCCAAGCACCTGTACGGCGGTGGTGCGGGACTGCGGATGTATCTGGATGTTGCGCTGTATATAAAGCACAAGGACGACAGCCTACATTGGCAAGCCATTGCAGGAGAGTTTGTCGCGCTACATTTGGCGGAATTCTTCTATACGGTGATGAACGCCTGCCGCGTATGGTTCGGAACGAAGACAATTTGCCCCTTACCAGAACCAGACGCAGAAGCGTTGGACAGGCTGCTGTCTTACACACTGGATTCCGATCTGTTCGGGCATTCCCGCGATCATGCCGTCATCGAACTGCGCAACGAAAAGGACGAAGCTCCGTCGAGGAGCCGTGTCCTGCGGAAGATGCTGTTTCCTCCGGCGACGGAGATCGAATCGCGTTATACATTTCTGCGGAACCGCCACTGGCTCCTGCCGCTGGCATGGCTCGTGCGGCTGTTTGCCAATCTGCGCCTGATTCCGAGCCGGATTTGCCAGATGAAGCAGGTCACGAAAACGGATAAAGCCAGCGTAGAAACCTATGACGGATTTATGCGCCGGATCGGACTGTGATATTATGGATTAAATTCAGGCAAAAAGAAAACGG
>ERZ1106978.1025-NODE-1025-length-17082-cov-3.459271_pt1 | contig 17082 bp, 14 predicted proteins | sample MGYA00403689_ERZ1106978 | MGnify/ENA primary metagenome ERZ1106978 (study PRJEB35170, sample SAMEA104062434) | human gut metagenome | biome: human gut; feature: human-associated habitat; material: faeces | place: Denmark | collected 2012-08-02 ...
AGAGCAAGGGGGAGGACGATATCACAGTCAAGACTATCCGGGACGGAAAATACGCCACGGATTTTATCAAAATCGTCATCGCCGGAAAGAATGGAAGGCTTACCGGGGGAACTGCTCCCACTATGGGCATTGTGGGGCGGCTGGGTGCGATTGGCGCCAGACCGGAAGTGACTGGATACGTCTCTGACGGCGACGGCGCGTTGTGTGCTCTGGCCGCCGCGTCAAAGTTAATGGAAATGAAGCACAGGGGTGATGCGCTGGAGGGAGATGTAATCATCTGCACCCAAATCTGTCCCCATGCGCCGACGCAGCCTCATGAGCCGGTTCCGTTCATGGGCTCTCCCGTAGACATGGCCACCATGAACCGGGAGGAAGTGAACGACAAAATGGAAGCGGTTTTGTCCATCGACACTACAAAGGGCAACAGCGTCATCAATGTCAACGGTTTTGCAGTGTCTCAGACCGTCAAGGAAGGCTATATCCTGCGGTACAGCAGCGATATTCTGGATATCATGCAGCGCACCACCGGAAAGCCTAGTGTCGTATTCGAAGCGTACGGTGAAGTAGACCAAGTATTTCCGTGCTTCGGGGTCGTAAATGGTTTGGGGTGCCCACACCCATTTGATGTGGGCGAACTTCTCGGGATAGGATTTTTCCAGGTCGATGATGCCGTGCGTCCAATCGGTCAGGTTGCCGGATTTGAGCAAGACGATACCGGGATTGTATTCCCAACCGTTCTTTCGGGTGAACATGTCTGTGGCCGTGATATAAAAGGTGTGCCCGTCTTCTCCGCGCAGGATGTGCGGGTCGCGTATGCCTCCGGTTTGGGATATTTCGTCCGACGGGATGACGGGGCGGTTCCCGTTCAGGGCTTTCCAGTGTACGGCATCCGCACTCACGGCAAATCTCAGTTGTTCTTGTGTCGTCAGTTCGCCCGAGCCTTCAAAGTAAGCAAACAGATAGGCGGTGTAGTCCGGCATTTTTTGTGAGATACAACTTGTGAGGAACAAGATCGAGTTGCAAGCTAAAATAAAAATGTTTCTTCTCATGTTTTTTGGATTGATGTTTGATATTTAACAGGGCAAAAGTAGGCTCTTTTTCCCGGAAGGACTGTTTCTCTTGTTGCATGTAATGGAAGATTGGTTTCAAAAAAGCGTGTTTTTGATTGTTTTCAAAACAAAATCGGGGCGTATGCCGGTTGAAATCCGGAGGGACGGGTAGGCTGGTTGTCCGGAATGTGTTATATTTGCATTGGCTTTGACACTTGTTTGATTTTTCTCCATGACCTTGCATATATTCAATCCCGAGAACGACCTGGCGTTGGCCTGTCCCAGTCCGCATTTCATTCCCCCAGTTTCGGCCCGGCAGATGGCCGACGACCTTTCGGCGTTGCCCGTATGGTGGGCAATGAGGGGCGATGCCGTGTGCGTGGCTTCGGTGGAGGCAGCCCGGCGTTGGGCGGAAGAAACCGGCGGGATTTGTCCGGAAGTGAAATGGGTCGGGCGTGACGGCTTGCCTTCGGATGCCGACGTTGACCCTTGGGGATGGAGCCCGTTGATGGTGCAACGTCTGTTGACGGGCGGTGCGGACGGAAGCCGTTTGCCCGATGAAGCGCGTTTGGCGCGTTACCGTGAGCTGTCGAACCGCCGTCATGCAGTGGACATGTTGGCTTATTTATGCGGTCCCGGTTCGGATTTGGGACAGAAGTGGAGGGATAGGCTTTGTGGCGTTTCTTATTACTGTACCGGCGAACAGGACATCATCCAGAGGATGCGGCAATATCCCGAAACCCTATTGAAAGCACCGTGGTCGGGCAGCGGAAAAGGCTTGCGTCTGGGGCGGGGAGGTTATGCGCCGCCGCTTTCGGGTTGGTGTGGCCGTCAGCTTCGTGAACAAGGCGGGGTAATCGTGGAGCCGCTATATAATAAGGTGTCGGATTTTGCCTTGGAATTTTATGCCGACGGTGCCGGAGGCGTGCGGTATACGGGGCTTTCGGTTTTCCTGACCACCGCACGCGGTACGTACGCCGGGAATTGGGTGGCGTCGGAAGAGGATAAGGTGCGTTGGCTGACTGATAGGATTCCTTTGCCTTTATGGCAGATGTTGCAAAAGGCTGTCACACAATACTTGTCCGGTTGGTTGGGCAACGGCTATAGCGGCCATCTGGGGGTGGATATGATGTTGTGCCGTGTACCGGGAACCGAATACCTGTGTGTGCATCCTTGTGTGGAAATCAATTTACGCCGTACGATGGGACAAGTTTCTGTCGATTTGGCTTCTTTCTTGGCTCCCTCTTCGGAAGCTCGTTTTGTGATAGACTATGAGAAGGAAGCGGGGCGGTTGTGGTCGGAGCATTGCCGGTGCGAGGAAGATCATCCGTTATGCTTACGGAAAGGAAAACTCCTTCAGGGATATTTGCCGTTGGTTCCGGTGACCCCCTCCGCACATTACCGGGCGGCGTTGTGGGTCTCCCCCAAGGGTAGGAGATGTCCGGTCGTATAAGTTAATTTGGAAAAAGAAGAAATGATTAGACCATTGGGAATTTCTGATATGGACACGGTGCTTCGTATTTGGAAAACGTCAAATCTTCAGGCGCATTCTTTCGTACCTTCCGGATATTGGGAGCGTAACGTGGAGTTGGTTCGGAAGGCAATGTCCGATGCGGAAGTTTGGATATACGAGTCGGATGGGCGCATAGTCGGCTTTGTCGGATTGGCAGGGGATTACATCGCCGGTATCTTTGTGGAGATGGAATGCCGTTCTCGTGGGATAGGACATGCGCTGTTGGATTTTTTAAAGAAAAGACATCGGTTCTTGTTGCTCCATGTGTATGAAAAGAACAGCCGTGCCGTGGCATTTTATCGTAGAGAAGGTTTTGAATGCCGGGATAGGCATGTGGAGGAGGATACCGGGGAAATGGAGTGGACAATGGCATGGATGAAGGAAAATATTCCTTTTTAAGTTTTTTTATTGCCCTGCAAGTGGGGGCGGGGAGTGGATAACTGTTAACTTTGCATCTCTATTTTATGAATCTTTCTAATCAACCGAAAACGGCTTCTAATAGTTGAAAAAACGTTTTATGGAAACAAAACGAATTGTATTTTTGGACTATCTGCGTGCCATCGCATGCTTTATGGTCATTCTCGTACATGTGTGTGAGGCTTTTTATTTCAATCTGGACGGTATCAGTTTCTCCAGCAATGCCGACCGTTGGTGGATTTCTTTCATCGACAGTTTCCTGCGTCCTTGCGTGCCGCTGTTCATCATGGCATCGGCCTATCTTCTGGTTCCGTTGAAGGACAGTACGCCGGTCTTTTTCAAACGCCGCTTCACCCGTGTGTGCATTCCCTTCGTCGTCTGGGGGCTTCTTTATGCCTTTTTACCCTTGTTGTGGGGCGGTCACGGTTGGGACAGCGCGAAAACCCACTTGCTCACGTTCCTCTACAATTTCCCGTCCAACGCCATACATCTCTGGTTTGTGTACATGTTGATAGGGGTTTATTTCTTTATGCCGATTTTGTCTCCTTGGTTGAAGCAAGTGGGTCGTAAGGAGGAGCTTTTCTTTTTGGGACTTTGGTTCCTCACTACATTCTGGCATTACGTGAAGCTTTGTGTGCCGGGCGGAGAGATTTACGGAGAATGCAGTTGGAATGATTTCCACATCTTGTATTACAATGCCGGTTATATCGGTTTTCTGTTGATGGCACATTACGTCCGTACCTATATTGACTGGAGTCTGCGCAAGACGCTCGCTGTGGCCGTGCCTGTATTCTTGGTAGGATATGCTTTCTCGGTCGGTGCGTTCTATCATCTTTCTTCCGTGAGTTCAGACCCGTTTGTGGTGGAACAGCCTTGGCGTTTTTGTACGCCTAATGTGGCGATGATGACTTTCGCCCTCTTTATCGTATTCAAAAAGATTAACTGGGGCAGCGGGTGGCTCTACCGTGGCATCTTCTCCATTTCAAAGTTGAGCTATGGAATGTATCTTGCACATTATATGGTGTTGAACCTTGTGTACCCTCATGTGGCACCGCATTTCAATACGCCCGGTACCATTTTGGTGGCCGGTATCGTGATTTATGCGATTTGCTATGTGTTGACAAAATTGCTCTCTTATCTGCCCAAGAGTAAATATATCGTAGGATAGTGATGCCGGACACAAAGGCTTTTTATCAGGATGTGTACAGCATCGTGAAAGAGATTCCGGCCGGTCGGGTGGCGACGTATAAGCAAATTGCCGTTCTGACCGGCTTTCCCCAACATGCCCGTTTGGTGGGTAGGGCTTTGCGTAACGTACCGGATGCGCTCGGCCTTCCCTGCCACCGGGTGGTGAATGGCTGTGGACGCCTTGTTCCGTCCTGGCCGGAACAGAAAGCATTGCTGGAAGCCGAAGGTGTGGCTTTCAGAAGAAACGGAAACGTGGATATGCGGCGTTATGCTTGGAATCCGGATGGAGCGGCATCCGTGACCTTTTGATAAGCGATGCGCGGTGACTGACGGGTATAAATGATGCCGCGCTCCCGGAATCCGTTGGTCTTTAACAGGTTTTGCATGATGAGGTTGTCAGTGTGGGTGTCTGCGCGTAAATTGTGGTGTCGGGCAAAACACCATGCGATGCATTGCCGGGCGATACCTTTGGCCTTTCCGTTGGATGCCAGGCGGTGAATCACACCGTATGGCGCCTCATTCAGCCATTTCCCTTCGATATGAGAATAGGTAGGGTCGTTTCCCACTGAAAAGCAAAATGTGGCTACCACGCCGTCCGTTTCGTTTTCGCAGACGAAGCAGTGTCCTTGTCGGATTTCCGTTTCCATGAGTTCTTCCGAAGGATAACCGTCTGTCCATTGGTAGGGGTTTCCGTTTTCCCTCATGAATTTCCGGGCATGGTCGAATATGCCCATGATGTCGGGCATATCGGTGAATTGTGCAGGTCTGATGTTCATTTTGTGTCGGGTGTGGTGGTGTCTTGTGTCTCTTTTCTTTGTCGTGCCACGGGCGTTTCAAAGTGCGCCCCACAGTCTTTGCATACATATTCCCAATGCGTCGTGCCCGGAGGTGCGCCGGCCAGGATACTGAATATGGCGGCCATGAACGCCCTGAAACTATGAGACTTTTTCAATACGAACTTGATGTGGGGTGAATGGCAGCAGGGGCAGTATTTTAATTGTTCCGGTATCATCTGGTTGCGTTCGAGCAGAGCCATGGCACGTTCATAGTCGTCTTCATACACGAAAATATCCACTCCGGAAATCGTGGGAGTGAATCCGCGCAGGATGTTGGACGTGTTTTCGTTGTGCAGGACGGAGGCGATGCCTTCGTTTTCCAACGCCCCCTGAATCAAACGGGCTTGAAAGGCTCCGTCACAGGTGATAAGTCTGACTGTTTTCATAAGACGGTCGAATTTATTTGATAAAATATCCGATGTGCTTTGAGCGTCCTTTCTTGGCTAAGGTTCTGATTTCGTACAGTCCTTTGGCTAAATGCCCGATACGGACACGGCGGCTGTAAGGTGCCGTACTGACGATACGCCCGTACGCATCTACAACCGCTACGTAAGGGCTGTCCTGTTCAGGGATGTCCAAGGTCTGCGAGTCGTGCGGGAGGAACCGCCCTGAGAGGTTCGGTTTGTCGGACCATCCGGACGGGAGCCGTGCCGGTTCGCTTTCATTCCCGAAGCGGTCTATGGCCGTTACCGCGAAACCGATGCCGTTGAGGGCGCAGAACTCCTCGTTGATGGGAAGGCTGCAAGAATCCACATTCACGGCAATAAGATTTCGTGCGGAAGCGATGTCCACGGGAGAGGTCCGTGAAGCGTACACGTTGTATCTCACATCTTTTCCACATAGATTATCGACAGATGGCGACCATCGGAGTACATACGTTTGCGCTTCCCGGCTTTTGTGCAAATTTTCCGGACGTTCCGGCGGGATACTGTCCAGACTGTTACAAGCCGATGGCAGTGCCGGGAAGGGGTAATATACGTCTTTCAGGAAATCAAACAAGCCTTTGTGGTTGTCGTTCAGATACGCGTAACGGAAGAATGCCTGTCCTCCGAGGTCTAAAGACCGCGTGAAATACAACTCACGGGTAATGTCCTCCAACGGCCAGTCCTTTTCTTCCGGACTGAGGAAGTAGATGCCCAATCCCGGGACGACCGGTCGGCCGTAGTCGTTTTCCTTCCAGTCAATGGCGAAAGGGTAGAAATGATTGCCCCGGAAGTACATCATCGGGAACAACATGTCTTGTATCCCTTCGCGCAACCAACCCTGCGCGTCTTGGTACACGGCGGAGTAGGCATTCCAGTTGTAAGACGGATAGCGGCTCAGGTCGCTGAACTTGCCCACGGGCGAAGAGCTGACCTTGACCCAAGGTTTGGCGGCTTTCACGGCCCGATACATCGTCCGTACACAGCGGGTCATGTTGTCGCGACGCCAGTCGGCCTTGTTTTGCCTCTTGCCGTATTTGCGGTAAGAGCTCGCATCGTTGAATTTCGCCGCGTTTTCCGGATAACGGATATAGTCGAAATGGATGCCGTCTACGTCATAGTTCGCAGCTATTTCACGGCAGAGGGAAGCCAGATAGTCGGCGGTCTCCGGTTGCCCCGGGTCGAGATACCAACTGTCTCCATGGCGTACGCAAAGTTTGGGATGGGTTTTCAGTACGGAACGGTTTCCCATACGTGTGGCAGCGGATATCTTGAAACAAGGTATGGCTACAAGCCACGCATGCAGTTCCATCCCTCGTTTGTGGCATTCCCGGACGGCAAAGGCCAAGGGGTCATATCCCGGCGCACGTCCCGGAGTGCCGGTCAGGCAGCCGTCCCACGGTTCGATGGCCGAAGGATAGATGACACTCCCCCTCACGCGGGTCTGCAGCAGCACGGTGTTGATGTTCACTTCCTTGAGCCGGTCGAGGATGCGGCACAGTTCATCCTGTTGTGCCTTGATGCCGGCCGGGGATGTAGCTTTGTTCTTCGGCCAGTCCAAACTACTGAACGTGGTCAACCACACGGCCCGGGTTTCCCGTTTGGGGGAGGACAATGGATCGAAACGTTGCGTGGCCATTGCCGCCAGGCAGCCGGTGATACATATATATAAGGAGAAGATATATCTTTTCATGTAGGTGTATGCAGCTTTATCAGATGCAAAGTTAAGCTTTTCGGGGTATAAAATGAAAGTTTCGGGGACAAATGCCATGGTTTACGATACAATTTATTATTTTTGCGTAATTTAATTGATAACCTGATATGATAACATTCACTACGGCATTGGTGCTTCTGGTATTGGGCTATGCGGTCTACGGCGCCTTTGTCGAAAGAGTATTCGGGGCGGATGCCTCCCGAAAGACACCTTGTTATACGATGGCTGACGGTGTGGATTATACACCGATGCCTACGTGGAAAGTCTATCTCATCCAGTTTCTGAACATTGCCGGGACGGGACCTATATTCGGTGCGATTCTGGGTATCCTGATCTTCGTCTTCCCGCCGCTGTACGGCGAGGGTTACGAGGGATTCACCTCCCTGATGCACGGCAACGCGCAGGAGCTGTTCAACAACTCGCTCTTCTACCGCTTCCGCGACATCGACTGGGTGATCATCCTCTTCGTCATCGCCACGATGTTCTTCAAGGTCATCGCCATGTCGACGACCAACGCCGCGGGAGGCGTGGGCGGTACGTTCGCGCCGTCGCTGTTCGTCGGAGCCTTCACGGGCGCCTCGCTGGCGCTGGTGTGCAACACGCTGTTCGGATGGGAGGTGTCGATCGTCTCGTTTACGCTGGTCGGCATGGCGGGCGTCATGTCGGGGGTGATGAACGCCCCGCTGACCTCGATCTTCCTGATCGCAGAACTCTCGAACGGCTACGGACTGTTCATCCCGCTGATGATCACCGCCTGCATCTCGTTCGCCGTGGACTACTACCTTGACCCCGACTCGATCTACACCAAGCAGTTGCGCCAGAAGGGCGAACTGCTGACCCACGACAAGGACCAGTCGGTGTTCGTCTTCCTGAAACTCGAAGAGCTGATGGAAACCGATTTCCTGCGCATCAAGGAGAACATGACCCTGGGCGACATCGTGCACATCATTTCGACGGCCCGCCGCAACATCTTCCCCGTGATCGACAACTTCGGACACCTGCTGGGCGTCGTCCAGCTGGACGACCTGCGCGAGGACATGTTCAAACACGAGAAGTACGGGCACCCGATCTCGGACTACATGATTCCGCCGCCGGACAAGATCATCGAACACGAGGCGATTTTGAGCGTCATGGAGAAATTCGAGGACAAGCACGCCTGGATGCTGCCCGTCGTGGACAAGCAAGGCCGCTACCTGGGATTCATCTCCAAGTCGCGCATTCTGAACGCATACCGCGAACAACTCGTAAAAATACAGCAATGACAACGGAAAATGCCCTTCCCTGGGCCGAAGAGGCCGACTGCGCCGTCACGGTGTGCGACACCGAAGGCGTGATCCTCTACATGAACGAAAAGGCGCGTGCGACCTTCGCCCAACACGGCGACCTGATCGGCCGGAACCTGTTCGACTGCCACAACGAACGGTCGCGCGAAACGATCCGCCGCATGCTCGCATCGGGAGGCACGAACGCCTACACCATCGAAAAGCAGGGCGTGCGCAAGATGATCTACCAGACGGCGTGGAGGGAGCGCGGCGAAATCCGCGGGCTGGTGGAAATCTCGATGGAGCTGCCGGACGAAATGCCGCACTACATAAGGAAATAAATAGACGAGGGGAGGTTTTTTGAAAACCTTCCCTCGTTTTACGGAAACGGTCCGAAACCGGTGGCATTGCTACAACTTGATGTCGTAAATCTGAATCACTCCGGTCAGCTTGCCGGCGGCGTCCGTCACGAGCAGCGAGGTGACCTTGTTGCGGGTCATCATCTTCTCGGCCTCGATCAGTTTCTCGTCCGGCGAGATGGTCTTGGGATTGCGCGTGGCGATGTCGGAAGCCCTGATATTGAAGAACTCCCCGCGCAGGCGCTCCATCGCGCGGCGCACGTCGCCGTCGGTGACGATGCCCTCGATCCGCTCGCCCTCGCAGATCACGATCAGCCCCAATCCGCCCTTCGAAATGGCGTGGATCATCTCCGCAGCCGGGCAGTCAGGCGCCACGACGGGCAGATCGTGGTCGCGCATGACGTTCCCTACGGTCATCAGCAGACGCCGCCCGAGGCTTCCGCCCGGGTGCAGGCGCGCGAAATCGACGCTCGTGAAACCCCGCATCTGCATCAGCGACACGGCCAGCGCGTCGCCCATGGCGATCTGCGCCGTGGTCGACGAAGTGGGTGCGAGATGCAGGATGCAAGCCTCCTCCTTCACCCCCACGTCGAGATGCACGTCGGAGTTCTTGGCCAGCGCCGAGTCGGGGTTTCCGGTCATCGAAACCAGCTTGTTGCCGTTGGAGTGGATGAAGGGGACGATCTTGAGGATTTCGTCCGTCTCGCCCGAATAGGAGAGCGCGACCACGATGTCCTCCTTCGAAATCATGCCCAGGTCGCCGTGGAAGGCTTCGCCGGGGTGGAGAAAGAAGCTCGGGGTTCCGGTCGAAGCGAGCGTCGCGGCGATCTTGCGCCCCACGAGGCCCGACTTGCCCATGCCCGTAACGATACACTTGCCGCGGCTTCCGAGGATCATCTCCACGGCCGTGGCAAACTCGTCGCCGAGAGTGTCTTCCATGCGTTTGAGCGACAGCATTTCGGTATGGATCGCCTTGCGGGCAACCTCCAGAATCTGCGCCTTGGTCGTATCTGTCATGCTTAACGAGAGTTAGATGGGTATTTTACAGCAGGCTTTTCACAAGGGTCTCCAGATCGTCGAGCCGCAGCATGTTGGCCGCATCGCTCAACCCCTTGTCGGGATCGGGATGCACTTCGAAAAAGAAACCGTTGGCCCCGAACGCCTTGGCCGCATGCGCCATGGCGGGCACGAATTCGCGGTTGCCGCCCGTCTTGCCGCCCGCCGCGCCAGGGCGCTGCACCGAGTGGGTGCAGTCCATCACGACCGTAGGGGCGATTTTGAGCATGTCGGGGATATTGCGGAAATCGACGACGAGGTTGTTGTAGCCGAACGAGTTGCCGCGCTCGGTCAGCCAGATGTCACCGGCCCCCGCCTCGCGGGCCTTTTCGTAGGGGTAGCGCATGTCCGCGCCCGAAAGGAACTGGGCCTTTTTGACATTCACCGTTTTGCCGGTCCGGGCTGCGGCGACCACCAGATCGGTCTGGCGGCAGAGGAACGCCGGAATCTGGATCACGTCGACGACCTCGCCGACGGGTGCGGCCTGCCACGATTCGTGGATGTCGGTGAGCAGACGCAGTCCCCACTTCGCCCGCACGTCCGAAAGCATCTGCAACCCCTTTTCGAGTCCCGGGCCGCGGAACGACGATATGGAAGTGCGGTTGGCCTTGTCGAACGAGGCCTTGAAGATGATTTCCGTGCCGAGGGTGCGGTTGATGGCCGCAAGCCTTTCGCCCACGGCGTCCAGCAGTTCGGCCGATTCAATGACGCACGGACCTGCGATAAATTTTATTGCCATAAAATTCGAATTAAAAATTAAAAATTAAAGATTAAGAATTCCGGAGAATTTTCAATCCCTAATTTTTCATTCTTCATTTTTAATTTTTAATTGGAGAAAGCGTTCCGCTTTCTCCAGATCCTCGGGCGTGTCGATGCCGATGGTCTCGACCTCCGAAATCCCCACGCCGATCTTGTAACCGTTCTCCAGCCAGCGCAGCTGTTCAAGCGATTCGGCCAGCTCAAGCGGCGACTGCGGCAACGCCGTCACCGCCCGCAGCACGTCGGCGCGAAAGGCGTAAAGCCCGATATGCTTGTAGAACGTGTGGCGCGCGAGCCACTCTTCGCGCGGAACGCCCCGCAGGTAGGGAATCACCGAGCGGGAAAAATAGATGGCCCGCGACTGCGCGTCGAGGACCACCTTGGGCGAGTTGGGATTTTCGAGGGCCGCCAGTCCGTCGGCCTCCGTAAAGGGTTTCACGAGCGTGGCGATGTCGGTCGCGGGATCGTCGAAACAGCGTTTCACGGCCTCCAGCTGCGAGGGACGGATAAAAGGTTCGTCGCCCTGCACGTTGACCACCACGTCGTATTCGCGGCCCTGCTTGCAGTAGGCTTCCCAACAGCGGTCGGTGCCGCTCCGGTGGTCCGGGGAGGTCATTTCGACCCGTCCCCCGAAGGCCCGCACGGCGTCGCGGATGCGCTCGTCGTCGGTGGCCACCACGGCATCGTCCAGCACGCCGGCGACCTGCTCGTAGACCCGCTGGATGACGGGCTTGCCGCCCAGCCGCGCCAGCGGCTTCCCGGGAAAGCGCGTCGAAGCGTAGCGCGCGGGGATGATTGCCAAAAAATTCATAATTCAGAATTCAAAATTCATAATTACAGCCTCCCGTTTTTTCGTCAGGGCGGATGAAATCCGGGACTTCGTGAAACCGGCAAGGCAGAAGCATACACGGGGTATGTGGCTGCCGAAGCCGACGAAGGAAGCGCCAGAGTTCGCCGCCATCACGAAAAAACTATTCCAGAGCCAGCTGCAACACCTCCTCGTTGGTCTTCACGTAATGGAACGTGAGGCCCGCGATATATTCGGGTTTGATCTCGGCGATGTCCTTGCGGTTCTCCTCCGAGAGGATCAGCTCCGTGATGCCGGCGCGTTTGGCGGCCAGGATCTTCTCCTTCACGCCGCCCACGGGCATCACCCGTCCGCGGAGCGTGGTCTCGCCCGTCATGGCGATACGCTCCTTCACCTTGCGCCCCGTATAGCTCGACACGATCGAAGTGACCATCGTGATGCCGGCCGAAGGACCGTCCTTCGGGATCGCGCCCTCGGGAACGTGGATGTTGATGTCGTTCGTTTCGAACAGCTTGGGGTCGATGCCCAACTCCTTGTAGTGGGCCATCGTCCACTCGTGGGCGATCGTCGCCGACTCCTTCATCACATCGCCCAGGTTGCCCGTGAGGCTCACCTTGCCCTTGCCGGGCGTCAGCACCGACTCGATGTAGAGGATGTCGCCGCCGACCTCGGTCCACGCAAGGCCCGTCACGACGCCCGTCATGCCGCCCACTTCGTACTCCTCCTTGAGGAACTTGGGCATGCCGAGGATTTTCTCGACGTCCTTCATCGAAATCTCGGGCGCGAAAGCCTCGTCGAAAGCGATCTGTTTGGCGCGGGCGCGGGCGATCTTCGCCAGATTCTTGTCCAGCGAACGCACGCCGGCTTCGCGCGTATAGCAGGCGATGACGTTCTCGACGACCTCCGGGGTCATCGTCATCTCCTGCTCCTTGATGCCGTGGGCCTCGCGCTGCTTGGGCAGCAGGTGGTCCAGCGCGATGCGCACCTTCTCCTCCAGGAGGTAACCGGCGATGTTGATCATCTCCATGCGGTCGCGCAGCGCCGGGGCGATATTGGCCACGTTGTTGGCCGTGGCGATGAACAGCACCTTCGACAGGTCGTACTCCATGTCGAGGTAGTTGTCGTGGAACGTGGTGTTCTGCTCCGGATCGAGCACCTCCAGCAGGGCGCTCGACGGGTCGCCGTGGTTCGAAACGGTCACCTTGTCCACCTCGTCAAGGATGATGACGGGGTTCGACGAGCCGCACCGCTTGATGGTCTGGATGATCCGGCCCGGCATGGCGCCGATGTAGGTGCGGCGGTGTCCGCGAATCTCCGACTCGTCGTGCAGGCCGCCCAGCGAAATACGGCCGAACTTGCGGCCCAGCGCCGCGGCCACCGACTTACCCAGCGAGGTCTTACCCACGCCCGGAGGGCCGTAGAGGCAGAGGATCGGCGATTTGAGGTCGCCCTTGAGCTTGATGACGGCCAGGTGCTCCAGCAGCCGCTCCTTCACCTCGTCCAGACCGAAATGGTCGTGATCGAGCTGTTCGCGGGCGCACTTGAGGTCGAGGTTGTCCTTCGTCACGTCGTTCCACGGCAGTTCCAGCAGCAGCTGCAGGTAGGTCATCTGCACCGAATATTCGGCCACGGCGGGATTCAGCCGCTCGACCTTCTGCAACTCCTTCTCGAAGGTTTCGCCCACCTCCGCGGGCCAGTTCTTCTTCTTGGCCTCCTCGCGCATCTTCTCGATGTCGGCATCGGCGCCGTCGCCCAGTTCGTCCTGGATCGTACGCATCTGCTGCTGGAGGTAGTAGTCGCGCTGCTGCTTGTCGATCTCCTGCTTGACGCGCTCCTGAATCTGGTTCTTCAGCTCGGCCAGCTGCTGCTCGCGGATCAGGATTTCGAGCAGCTTGCGGGCGCGGGCCAGCAGGCCGGGGGCCTCCAGCAGCGACTGGCGGTCTTCGTCCGTCAGCTCCATGTTGGAGCAGATGAAGTTGATGATACCGCGCTTCGAGTCGATGTTCTTGATGGCGAAAGCCGCCTCCTTGGGCATCGACGGCGACACGTTGATGATGTTCAGCGCCACGTCGCGGATCGAGTCCACGAGAGCCTCGAACTCGATGCTCTTCACATCGGGAGTCGAATCGTGCAGGGCCGTCACCCGGGCCTTGAAATAAGGCTCGGTGGTGATGTACTCCGTGATCTCGACCTTCTCCAGGCCGTTCAGGATCACCGTGAGGTTGCCGTTGGGCATTTCGAGGATCTTGATGATCCGCGCGGCCGTGCCGACCTTGTACATGTCGTCCGGCGCGGGGTCCTCGACGTCGCTTTCGCGCTGCAACACGGCGCCCAGGATGCCGCCTTCGGCATTCACGGCGCGCACGAGGTTGATGCTCTTGTCGCGGCCCACCGTGATGGGCGTGATGGCGCCGGGGAAAAGCACCGACGAACGCAGCGTGAGAATGGGTATGATTTCGGGCACTTCGACCTCCTCCACAGGCTCGTCGCCGCCGGTCACGATGGGGATCACGCGGTGATTGCCGTCGAGCAGCTCGGGGACGAGATTCACGTCGTCTACTTCGATGGTTTTGATCTTATCTTTTTTGCTCATAGGATATACAGATATATAATGGTGCAAATATAACGATTTTTTAGAAATTTTATTTTATCTTTGACAAAATGTTAATAACTTTGCATCCCTGAAAACAAAGTAAAATTCAACGCGCCATGCAAATCGCAGACAAATACGCACCGCAGCAGATCGAATCCAAATGGTACGACTACTGGATCGAACAGCATATTTTCCACTCGGAACCCGACCAGCGGGAACCCTACACGATCGTCATCCCTCCCCCCAACGTGACGGGCATGCTCCACATGGGGCACATGCTCAACAACACGTTGCAGGACGTGCTGGTGCGCCGCGCCCGCATGTCGGGAAAGAACGCCTGCTGGGTGCCGGGCATGGACCACGCGTCGATCGCCACCGAAGCCAAGGTGGTAGCGATGCTGCGCGAAAAGGGCATCGAAAAGTCGTCGCTCACGCGCGAGGAGTTCCTCCGCCACGCCTGGGAATGGAAGGAGAAATACGGCGGCGTGATTCTCAAACAGCTGCGCAAGCTGGGCGCCTCGTGCGACTGGGACCGCACGTGCTTCACGATGGACGAAGCCCGCACGGAGAGCGTTCTGCGCGTCTTCTGCGACCTCTACGAGAAAGGCAAGATCTACCGCGGCGTAAGGATGGTCAACTGGGACCCCGCGGCGCAGACGGCCCTCTCGGACGAGGAGGTGGTCTTCAAGGAGTCGCACGGCAAGCTCTACTACCTGCGCTACAAGGTCGAGGGAACCGACCGGGCGATCATCGTCGCCACGACGCGCCCCGAGACCATTCTGGGCGATACGGCGCTGTGCGTCAACCCCAATGACGAGCGTTACAAGTCCCTGCCCGCCGACGCCCGCGTCGTCGTGCCGCTGGTGGGACGGTCGATCCCGGTGATCCGCGACGAATACGTCGACATCGAGTTCGGAACGGGCGCCCTGAAGGTGACTCCGGCCCACGACGTGAACGACTACATGCTGGGCGAGAAATACGGGCTGGAGACCATCGACATCTTCAACGACGACGGCACGATCAACGACAAGGTGGGCATGTACGTGGGTCAGGACCGCTTCGACGTGCGCCGGCAGATCGAAAAGGACCTCGACGCGGCGGGCCTTTTGGAAAAGACCGAAGATTACACCAACAACGTGGGCTATTCGGAGCGCACGGGCGTGGCCATCGAGCCGAAACTCTCGATGCAGTGGTTCCTCTCGATGCAGGAGCTGGCCGAACCGGCGACGAAGGCCGTGATGGAGGATGCGATCCGTTTCGTGCCCGAGAAATACAAGAACACCTACCGCCACTGGATGGAGAACATCAAGGACTGGTGCATCTCGCGCCAGCTGTGGTGGGGCCAGCGCATTCCGGCGTACTATCTTCCCAAAGGCGGCTTCGTGGTGGCCCTGACGGCCGAAGAGGCGTTGGAAAAGGCCCGCGAGAAGGCCGGCGACGCCTCGTTGCAGCTGACGGACCTGCGGCAGGACGAGGACGTGCTGGACACGTGGTTCTCGTCGTGGCTGTGGCCCATCTCGGTATTCGACGGCATCCGCTTCCCGGACAACAGGGAGATCGGCTACTACTACCCCACCAACGATCTGGTGACCGGTCCCGACATCATCTTCTTCTGGGTGGCCCGCATGATCATGGCCGGCTACGAATACCGCGGCGAAAAGCCCTTCTCGAACGTCTACTTCACGGGCATCGTGCGCGACAAGATCGGCCGCAAGATGTCCAAGCAGCTGGGCAACTCGCCCGATCCGCTGGACCTGATTGCCCAATACGGCGCCGACGGCGTGCGTATGGCCATGCTCATTTCGTCGTCGGCCGGCAACGACGTGATGTTCGACGAGGCGCTGTGCGAGCAGGGCCGCAACTTCGGCAACAAAATCTGGAACGCCTACCGCCTCCTGAACGGCTGGGCGGTGGACGCCGCAGCGGCGCAAAGCGAGAACAACCGTCTGGCCGTGGCGTGGTTCGGGCAGGCGTTGGGCCGCTCGCTGCGCCAGATCGCCGAGGATTTCAAGTCATACCGCATCTCGGAGGCCTTCAAGGAGGCTTACCGCCTCTTCTGGGACGATTTCAGCGGCTTGTACCTCGAGATGGCGAAGCCCGCCTACGGACAGCCCATCGACGCCCCGACGATGGAGGCGACGAAGGGCTATTTCGACGCCCTGATGCGCGTGCTGCACCCCTTCATGCCGTTCGTCACGGAAGAGATCTGGCAGGACCTCGCGCCCCGCGCCGAAGGCGCTTCGATCTGCGTGGCGCAGATGCCCGAGCCTGCGGCCGAAGACGCCGCGATGCTGGCGCGCTTCGAACTGGCGAAGGAGATCATCACCTCGGTGCGCAACATCCGCAACCAGAAGAGCCTGCCGCAGAAAGAGGCGCTGACGCTCCGGGTCATCGCCGATGAGAACTATCCCGCGGAGTTCGCCCCCGTCGTGATGAAGATGGCCAACCTCACGGCCATCGAGACCGTGGCGGAGAAGGACCCGGCGGCCGCGGCGTTCATCGTCAAGACGACGCAGTACTTCGTGCCGATGGCCGGAAAGATCGACGCCGAGGCCGAGCGCAAAAAACTCGCGGACGATCTGGCCTACTACGAGGGATTCCTCGCCTCGGTGATGAAGAAGCTCTCGAACGAGCGGTTCGTCGCCTCGGCGCCCGAGAAGGTGGTGGCCAACGAGCGCGCCAAGCAGGCCGACGCCGAAGCCAAGATCACGGCGATCCGCGAACAGTTGGCGGCGCTCGAATCCGGCAAATAAGCATTAAAACAGCTATCATGGCCCTACGATACAAACTCCTCCTGTCATGCTGCGCCCTGACCATGACGGCAGCCTGTGCCTATGCCCGGGGATTCAGACTGGAGGGAAGGATTGAGGGACTGCAAGCCGGAGACACCCTCCGTTTCGAGCGTATTCTCCTGCCTTCATGGAAGTACGGCCCGGGATTCGACGTCGTGGTCCGCAAACCGGGCGCATTCCGCTATCGGGGGAAGTCGGAACACGACCAGTACTACCTGATGACCTACCGCCCGAAAGCCGGAAGAGCCGCAGCCGGGGATCGCGGAGGCAAACCCGTCATCGTCAGGCCCGGCGATAGGATCGGCATGACCGGC
>ERZ1106978.1026-NODE-1026-length-17080-cov-3.051160_pt1 | contig 17080 bp, 14 predicted proteins | sample MGYA00403689_ERZ1106978 | MGnify/ENA primary metagenome ERZ1106978 (study PRJEB35170, sample SAMEA104062434) | human gut metagenome | biome: human gut; feature: human-associated habitat; material: faeces | place: Denmark | collected 2012-08-02 ...
CATCCAGAGAAGGTGCTTGTCCTCGGGGGATTGGGAACCGGCAAGGCTGTGAAGCAACCCGGCGTCCAGCTCAAAATCCTCTTTGTAGTTCTGGGTATGGATGTCCATAATCCGGCGAAGGGCATCCACAAGATCGATGTTTTCAAACTTCATAGGCATCACTCCAAACCGACATCGTGGGACTTCTGCTTGACCGGCGTTTTCCGCTCAGGCTGGCTCTTTGCCGCAGCACGGAGATGTTCCCGGATAGAAGGCTTTTCACGCGCTGCTTCCTGAGTCTTCTCTTTGCCGATATATTCAAGCGTCGGTGTCAGCTCTCGATAGCAGCCTTGCACCTTCTTGGCAGAATGGCGGCGGCGAATGGCGAACATCGGCTCGCCATCCCGGGTAACGGTGTTGCCCTCAATCCTGACCTTGTACTCCATCATCACCTTGAAGGACTGATTGGACGAACGGTAGGTAGCCAGCATCCCGTCGTTGCGACCGGCGATCTGCGCTTTGAGCGTGTCCATGACAGCTTCCTTGATTTTCTTTTCCTCCGGTGTGAGGCGATGCTTCACCGGTGCCGCCTGTTCCGGCTCTTTGGGAGCCGGAGCTTCGGGAGCCTTCTCCGGCACAGCCGGTTTGCTCTGTTCAGCCGGTGCCTGTTCCTGCGTTCTACTGATGGCAGTCTGCCGGACAAACTCTTCGGTGAAAAGGCTGACAAGCCCCGGATTTACGCTGTCAATGATGAGATGAGCAGCATGATCCGGGCTGCCATCCATGCCCTTTGCCCATTCCTTGCAGTCCGGGGAAATGCGCCCATCATGGTCTTTCTGCTGGATGGTTTGCGCGAGGACATAGGCGACGCGCTCAGGCGAGAATTTCTCAAGGATGCTCTTAACGGCGGACTCCGCCGCAAGTCGGTTGTTGCCGTAGTAGTCGTTGATGGTCTGCTCAATCGCCTCTTTACAGTCCATGTTCGCTTGCATCGAAGTACGGTAAGCATCCAGCTCACCTGCTTCAAAGGCATACATCGCAGCTTCCCGGTAAACCGGAATAGCCGCATCCCGCAGCGGCGTAGGGGCTTCCTGTTCTTTCACGGCAAGCCGCTCTTTGAGCTTTTCATCAATGCCGGTGATCATCTCAGCCGCCGTTTTGCGGATGGTTTCCAGCGAGCCTTTCAGCTCCTTGGTCTCCTTATCGGAGGACCAACCGGCGATATAGCCGAAGGAATAGTCAGAGGTCTCAATGCCGTACCGCTGGCAGACGGTATAGGCGACGCTTTCTGCCTCGACCTCCTTAGTGCGCCGGTCTTTCTTGTCTTCGGGAGCGACCTTTTCGCCCGGAGTGACGGCATGGAGCTTGGCATGGGCAATCTCATGGATCGCCGTCTTGATGGTCTGGATTTCGCTCATGCCCTCCTGAATGGCAATCCGGTTTTCTACATGAGAGAAGTAGCCTTTTGCGCCATCGGTGATGTTTTCAAAGGCAATGGGGACCGGAGATAGCTCTTTGAGAGCATCAAAAAAGGCGGCGTAGTTTTCCACGCTGCCTGTCAGCTCGTCTACGGCAATATCGGGAAGTTCTTTGCCGTCCGTCTGGGACACATCGAAGACGCTCACCACCTTGAAGGCGGGACGGGTCACTTCAACCGTCTCGGTGACCGGCTTGCCGTCCTTGTCGAGAACGGGCTTCTGCGTTGCTGGGTCGAGTTTTTCCCGCTCTTCCTGCACCTTGTAGGGCGCAGGAGCAAGGATTTTGATGCCCTTTTCGCCCTTCATCACATGGCGGTCGAAGTTGCGCTGCCATGCCGTGTAACCGGCGATCAGCGTCGCACCCGGCTTCTGCATGGCGATGAGAAGCGTATTGTTAAACGAGTAGTTGTAGAACTTGGACATCGTTTTCAGGTACTCTTTGAAGCGTTCGGATTCAAACAGTTCCTTGAGTCCCTGTTCCAGCTTGTCAGTGATTTCCCGGACTTGCTGGGCGTTTCTGTTTTCAGCCATTTCTAACCTCCAATCTTACTGATTTGAAATAGAAAACTCCGGCTGAGATTTGCCCCAAAGACGGGCTTTTACCTCAGACGGAGTTTCCGTTCTGGTCAATCTGCGATGATACAAATTATCTGTATGTTCCCATTCAATCAACTTCTCAAATAAGTCAGGGTGACGGTTGACCATGTGGGAAAGCTCAGAAGTCGATGCGTTCGGGCAGAACCAACAACCGTTGCGTTTGGAATGTTGATAACAGGGAGAGAGCATATCGTATTTCTCGCATAGCCGCCAAGCATCCGCTTCCGTCATGCCATACTTTGCAAGAAGGCTGATGTCCTTCTCCTTATTCAGTCTGGCAAGACGCTTTGGCTCGTCCAATGCAATACCTACATAGCTACGGGTGTCATCAGGTTGAGCCTTATGGTACTTGCGGAGCGGAGGCATTTTACAGTCCCGATTTACCGCGCACTTTCCCGGCCAGACAAAACCTCGGATCAGCCCTTTATAAGGTCCTCTTGTGAGAATGTGATGGAACACATCATCGTAAGTTTTGTCACTTCGCAGAACCGTGAATTTGCATCCGAGTTCATTTTCAACGAACCGTTTGAGCTTTTGGTGGATAAAGTCCCGATGCTCCGGGACCTCGCCGCTTGTATCCTGATCAAACATCACCTCACTGTATATGACCTCATCCAGCGGCTCATTTTTCTCCGCAGCAAGAAGAATTGTTGCTACGCTGTCCTTGCCTCCGCTGCATGAGGCAATGTATCGCGGGCGCGTCATCGGTCGAACTCCATCTTGAAGCTGACATACTTGCCGCCAGTGTCATCCAGACGGATCACCGCATCATAGAGCTGCGGGCGCTTTGGCGTATAAAGCCCGGTGACCCTGCACCAGCCCTTGTCCAGCAGCTCGGCGGCGATCTTCTTGGTCAGCTTCTTTTTCTTGCTCGTAAAGAACTTATTGTCCTCCCACATACAGAAGGAACATTCCTTGTTCGAGCAGTAATAGTTTCCCTTGCCCACATAGACCGGCGAGCCGCAGCGCGGACATTTGCCAATGGACTCTCTGCCGGTATCGAAGCGGTTTGCCTCGGCGTCAGAGAGGAAGGGATAGGCTTTGACCAGCTCGGAGGTCATCCCCACAATGCCGGAAAGGAACTTGTCCGCATCCGCATTGCCGCGCTCAATCTGCATCAGGGTATTTTCCCATTCCGCCGTCATGGAAGGAGAAGTGATCTGTTCGGGCAGGACGCATACAAGGTTGTTGCCGTCCTTTGTAGGCACGAGAGATTTGCCCTTGCGCTCAACGAAGCCGCCTTTGACCAGCTTTTCGATGATACCGGCGCGGGTGGCGGGAGTGCCAAGCCCTTTCTTTTCGGTATCATCGTCGAACTCAGCATTCCCCGCAGTCTCCATAGCCGACAGAAGGGAGTCTTCGGTGTAGGGCTTCGGTGGGGATGTGTAATGTTCGGTGACGCTGGAATCGACAGAAGAGAGAATATCCTTCTCATTCAGAGAAGGCAGCGAGCGTTCCGGCTCGTCCTTTTCCTTGCTCTTGAGCGTTTCCTTGAAGCAGCGCTCAACCGACTTCCATCCATCCTGCACGACCGTTTTGCCTTTTGCCTTGAACTCGTAACCCTCACAGGTGAGCGTGACCGAAGTCTCATCATAGATGTGTTTCTCACCGGTAGCGCTCAGAAGGCGCATGGCGATAAGCCGGATGATTTTCTGCTCCGACTCCGGCAGCTCGGCGAGGTCCTGCTTTTCAAACTGGACGGTGGGGATAATGGCATGATGGTCAGTGACCTTGGCGTTGTTGGTAATTCGCCCGATGTCCGGCTCGTGGATGATGCCTTCAAAGAGCGGCACCTTGCGGGAGACAATGCCGATCACCTGACGAGCGGTGCTCTCCATATCCTCAGTGATGAACTGACTGTCCGTTCGGGGATAGGTAAGCAGCTTTTTCTCATAGAGGGATTGCAGGTAGTCAAGGGTCTGCTGGGCGGTGTAGCCGTAGATACGGTTACATTCCCGCTGCAAGGTCGTCAGATCATAGAGGCGGGGAGGCTGTACGGTCTTTACCTGCTTTTCCACTGAAAGGACAGAAGCCGTCTGCCCGTCACATTCCCTGCGGATTGTCTCTGCTGCCTGTTTTTCCGCCAGCTTATCACCGGAAGCAGTAAGACCGCCGCAAGTGATCTCTGGGACATAGAAGGGCCTGCTGGTAAATGCCTGAATCTCTGCCTCACGCTGCACCAAAAGCGCCAGCGTTGGGGACATGACGCGCCCGACATTCAGGGTGACGCCGTACAAGACAGAAAACAGCCTGGTCGCATTGATCCCAACCAGCCAGTCCGCACCGGCCCGGCAAACCGCGGCCTCATAGAGACGGTCATAATCCTTACCGGGGCGCAGGTGTTCAAAACCGTCCCGGATCGCCGCGTCCTCCATACTGGAAATCCAGAGGCGTTCCATCGGTTTCCTGCACCCGGCATACTCATAGACCAGACGGAAGATCAGCTCACCCTCGCGTCCGGCGTCAGTGGCGCACACCACGGAATCCACCCGTTTGTCCTTCATCAGCCGGCACAGGAGGTCAAGCTGTTTCTTCTTGTCCTTCGGCACCTCATATTTCCATTCGTCCGGCAGGATCGGCAGATCGCCATAGCGCCATCTGGCATACTGTTCCCCGTAGGCTTCAGGCTGTGCCAGCTCCAGAAGGTGGCCGACGCACCAGCTCACCAGGTAGCCGCCGCCTTCCAGATAGCCGTCCTTTTTCTCATCTGCGCCCAATACCGCCGCCAAAGCCATAGCGACAGAGGGCTTTTCTGCAATCACTAATTTCACTTGTCATCCTCCATTTCTTTGAATATAGAAAAGGCAGCCGCATAGCTGCCCTTATAAACTCGGTTCCTGTTTTGCCGCTGTTTTTTCCTTTGGTGCTTTTTCTGCCTGTTCTTTTACCTGCGCCTTATTTTCTGCCAGCCGTTCCAGGAGCCCCTTTTCCTGTTTCCGGCCAAGAGTTTTTGCCGCCCGGTCATAATACTGTACCTTATCGGAAAGAAGGTCAGCCGGAGCCACCTGGGTCGCATTAACTTCCTTAACCATGCTTTCCAGTTCCTTTGCCTGCATATCGCCATTATCCGGTACGATCAGCACCTCATGTATAGACGAGGGGAGAACATAGAAATTCTTTCCAAGCAGCTCACCGATTTTATCCAGAACCCCGTCCCGCGCAAGAATCCCGGAACCGTTTACTTTGCTGGCATTTGTCAGAACATACATTGGCATAGTAGCTGCATCCAACGGTTCTGTGCACTCAAACAGATTTTCAGGTTTTGACGAGAACATGATTTCGTCCATCATATCTTCCATACTGTAAAAACAGACCGGGCTTCTTTCTGTTTCTGCCGCAACTGCATCCTGATGAAGCTGCTCTTTAGTAACACCCCACAATTCCATCATACGATCTGTAACAACAGCAGAGGCAACACCCTCTTTGCTCTCCATGACCTGAATCCGGTAGACCGCAGCCAACTCTCCGCACGGGGTAAACGGTTTATCTTTCAAATACTCCCGGTTTTGTTCAGGATCGCATAGACGGATAGCAAGCATGGGCTTTACTTGTCTGTAATCCATTAAGTCCGATACTTCAAAGGGAACCCTGGTATCTTGTTCCGTCCTGATCTGTACGATTTCCCGTATGATTTCATCCATTGGCCGCCCCTGCGCAAGCTGCTTGGCATAGGGTTCCAAATAGATTGTCGGGACAGTAATTTCTCCGTCGTTTCGGATCATAAGGCCGGTAAGCCTCCGGTCATTTCCTTTTGTCACTTCTTCCAGAGTGATATGAGCCTCCTGATACTCCGGCGGTAAATACTCCCGGATATGGTTTTTGATATATTCCGCAATTTCAGTATTCATCTATTATTCCTCCGTTCCATATTTTCGTAACCTTCATCCGCCATTTTTCCTGCCTGCATCAGACAGAGCAGCACAACGCCGGCTACCGTACCGGCTGTAAATGCGATAAGGTGTGTTATGATACTCCACATAAAAATGCCTCCTTTCGGGCAAAAGAAAACGCCCACTGTCCAAGTGAGCGCTGTGCCAAGTTGTCTTATTCTGTTTTACTTTTTCGGGAAATAGATTTCTCCCACGGGTATTTCCCGCAGTTCTTTTTTCATTTGATGTGCGAAGCGGATCGTCCTTACGGTTCCGCCTTTTTCCCGCCCGTCATACACCGCGATTACCCGGTCAGAGTGTTCCACCATATAGCGGTTGCGGTGGGAATAGACGCTGGGCTGGTATTCCTCCTGTATCACAACCACATCACGGCAAGCCTCCAGCATTTCATAGGTCCGCCTCTTTGCCCTGAGACTGTCCAGCCGTTTCTGATATGGGATTACGGCAATCAATTCCAATGAAGGATCATCTTTCTGCTTTTCCATAACTATTTCCACAAAATACTGATCCACGCCCTCCGCGACCCCACTCATGAAGCAGGTAAAGCCGTCCGCAACCGATTTTTCCTGCTCATGGGATACCGAGGCGTTGAAGAAAGTAGGCGACTGATTCTGCGGTAAATCCCTGTGTCCCGTGACACAGCATGTTTTCTTTTTCATCTGGCACCTCCGATAATAGATTAAAACTACCGCCTTGCTATAGTGTAGTAGGTTTATTTTAGCAAGTCAACGCAAATACCCTTTTTCATCTACCGAATATTTACCTCCTGTAAGGTACAATCTATTATGCAGAAGGAGGTGACTATGATGTATGAAGATTTTGTCCCGGAACGGCTGGCAAAGCTAAGGGCGCTAAAGGGAGTATCTGCCCGTGACATGTCTTTGTCGCTGGGTCAGGCGAACAATTACATCAATAACATTGAGAATAAGAAGTCACTTCCCGCCATGCAGTCCTTTTTCTACATCTGCGAATATCTCGGCGTAACACCCCAGGAATTCTTTGATGAAGGAAATGCCTGCCCGCAGACACTACAGGAATTTATGACTGAGGCCAAAAAACTGGACTCAAAATCAATGGAATATATTCTCGGCATTATGAAAGAACTCAATAGCAAACGGTAGAGCGGCCAGCAGTTGGCCGCTTTTCTTAATATTGTATCCGGTAATGTCCTGATAATGTCCCATCCCTATACCGGCGATAATCCCTGTTTTGTCCTAAAATGAGCCGCCTTTTGTCTGGCGGCTCATTTTCCTGCTGCACTCTTTATCATTTCCCTGTACTGCCAAAGGCGCCGGTGCCCCGCTGCTCCCCAAGCTCTGTCACAAAATCCGCGATCACCACCGGCGTAATGACGAGCTGGCCGATCCTTGAACCTTTGGGAATGTGCCGCGTCTGGCTGCTCACATTGCTAAGAATTGCATGGATTTCCCCACGGTAGCCGGAATCTACAGGCGGCAGCTCGCAGACCAGCCCTTTGACAGCCATGCTGCTGCGGGGGAACACATATCCGGCAAACCCATCCGGCACCTCGATCCCAAATCCCAGGGGAATTTTCGTAATCTCGCCGGGCTGTAGGGTGCAGTCATAGGGCATATACACATCCGCGCCGGCATCGTTCCCATGTGGCCGGTAGGGTCTCTGATCCTCCGGCACGCCAAAATCGATCAGCTTAATCTTCATGGGCGCCGCCTTCCATAAGCAGCGGGTAATCCGCCGCCAAAATCCCGCCGGGCGTCATGCTGCCCGCGATCTTTCTTTTGCAGCTCATTTTCCCCTCCAGACATTGATCTCTCTGGCAGAAAGGGCCGGTAAGATCGGGAGCAAAGAGTACCTGGCTCAATGAAAAAAGCTCCTGCCAGATTTTCAGGAGCACGATCCGGGTCTCGTCCGTATTGCGCCGGCATACCCGCTGGCCGATGATATGTTTCCACTGGTAAGGTGTTGCGCTGATAATCAGCACATTCCTAAGGCCCTGGGGCGTGACATAGCCCGCCGCGTCGTGCCCGATCCCTGCCGCGCACAGTTCTTCGTAACAATCCATATCGGATTTACAGCTTTCCAGATACATTTCCTGAATTGCCTTCGGCGCAGTCAAAATCTCATAGGGTACAGCAAAATCCGCCTGTCCCGCATAGTTGCTGTACTGTAAGGACGCACTCATAAACTTTACCTCGTTCTGGTGCCTGGTGATCTGCGCAAGGAAACGCCTGCTTGCGCCTACAATGGCAACGGTGATAACCGCGAATTTCTGGATCGTGGGGTGCGGGAGCTTGCTGATCGCCGTTACGGTATCATTGCTGAACGACTTTTCATAAAGCGCCGTCAGATCCTCCATTGTATTGATCTTATGCCCGCGCTGGGTAAGCCTGGCCGCAAACACCATGTTTTTCTCGGCCTCCGCCACCGCCTGGCAGTTCAAAACCTTTACTTCAATTCTGTTGATTGGTCTGTCCCTCCTTTACAATCGCTTTCAGTAAAAACAGATAGTTAAGACTGTCTGTGATCTTCTCGTCCCATGTGCCGGCGTCAAAGCTCATGCCGTCGGCAAAGCACATGTCATACAGGGAAACGATATGCTTTGCCAGCATCCCGGCAAGGGCACGCTCCGGTGTCGTGTGCTGTAAAGCAGCGGCAGCCTTGAAAGCCCCCAGCCGGTCCGTATCGCCCCCTGTGTATTCCTTTGTTTTCTTTTGCAGGATTTCCCTGCATAGAGCCACCTGACCGTCAAAAACGGCATTGACCTCTTTCTGCGTGATAAGGCATCCCTCCTTTGAAAATGGTTTTGTCCCGAATCCTGTATAGAATCCGTGACAGTTTACGCGCTTGGCAGATAAATCCAGTCGTGCATCAGGCACACGCTGGGTTCATCCTCCCTGGGAACCAGACGGTAGGTACATTCCCCATAGACCGTGCGTTTGTCCTCGATCTCCATGCCATAGGCTTTATAAAAGCGGTATTCCAGATTGGAGATAATACAGCGCAGGGTTTGCAGAGCCTCCCTCTGAGCTGATACAATCAGGTCACGGTCAATGCTGCGCTTCAAAAACAGCAGCGATTTGTAAAGCTGTACCTCTGTGCGGTAAGGGCGGCAGTCTTTCGTTTCCAGCCATCCGCAAAAAGCGACCGGTCCGCTCTGGATCACACTGCGGTCCGGGTGATAATACTCATAGCAGTCCAGGTTTGCCGTATTCAGAAGATAGAGCATTTCCCGGACTTCATTTTCCGGCATGTCGTAAAACCGCAAAAGCGAGCGGTAAAGATGGACATAGCCGGGAATGGAAATCATGGTATTTACCATAAAATAAAATCCTCCTTGTAAACAGCAGGTGCGGGAGCTTTTGCCCCCGCACCGCCTAAAATCTATATTTCGTTATCTACTTTCACGAGTTTTCCCATGACAAGGAAGCGTCCTGTGCCGCCCGGCGTACAGGTAGAAAGGGTCAGTACCTTATCACTGCAGGTCACAGTCACATCACTTTCCACCGCGGAACGTTCCTTCATAGCTGTAAGCCAGGTAGTATAAGCACCGTCATCCTTCCAGGAAAGCTGCCAGGGAGAGGTTTCACTGCCGGATTCTTCCGGCTTTGCTGCAAACGCCGCAAAGATCTCCATGACATAACCACCCTTCGGAGTAACGAGATACATCTGCCTGTGGGTATCAAAGTAACTTTGTTCATCGTACCGGTTCAGCAGAGCAAACATGGAACCATCCCGCATATTATGACCGTAAATGATCGTATTGCGGTCTGAAAAATCTGCCCGGTTTTCATAGTCGGCAAACAGGCAGCCAACCTTGTTATAGGTCCCGTCATAAAGATGGTTCAGGTAATACTCGTTGTTGTCGGTCTGCGTCACCGGATAATTGAGCACCGTATCAGGAAGGGAAAGCCATCCGATGATGTCCGGTCCATTTTCACGGAGCGCTTCAAAGTCTACCGAAGGCAGGATAATATCGGTATCGTCCCGTTTTGGTTCTGTCGGATCGGGTGCCGACTCCGGGGAAGCTGTCTGCTCCGGCACTTCCACATATCCGGCAAGATCTCGATAGGCATCTTTACTCTCAGCATACTGGTTCAAGTCACGGAACACCAAAAAACCGCTGCCAAGAGCCACCAGAACGCAGAGTGAAAGGACAGAAACCCCGACAGCCGTTCTTTTCGGGGAAGTCCTGCTGTATTTTCCCTTTTTGAAATAATACACAGCAAATACGCTGCCGCCGATCAGTGCGGCTGCCAGCAGTCCGCCATACAGGAAAATATACGGATCATCCCCGGTCTGCGGTACCGGCTTTTGAGGGGTGGAAGGATTGGAGGGAACAGAAGGCTTTTCCGGGTTCTTTGGGTTATCCGGCTTTTCCGGTTTTTCATTAAAGAACTGGACCGTAGATGTCTGATCTGCCTTGATCTCCACCGTAGCGGCATCAGGAATGATGTAATCCTTGCTTGCCCGGTTTGCAACTTCTGTTACGGTATAAATACCGACACGAAGGCCCTTAACTTCAATCACGCCGGATTTTGGAGTGGTGAATGTCTCGCAGTAGGAGCCGTCCGCACTCTTAACCTCGATGGCAAAACCATCTTTGCGCCCGTCGCTGGAATCCTTTGTGATCTTTAAGTTGCCGCGGTAAGCCTCATTGGTAAATCCGTGCCCGGCTTCTCCATTTTCCACAACTGCGACCTGTCCATCTTCTGTGATGGAAAAATAGTAAGCGTTTGGATCAGGCTGATAGCCCTCCGGCGCTTTGCTTTCTTTGATAAAGTAGCCGCCAGCCAGAAGGTTTTCCGCCGTATGATAGCCTGCATCGGTTTCTTTCAGCGTACCGATCTTTTGATCGTCAGGATCATATTCCTGGTTGGCGTTGGAATCCGCATACAGGTCAAACACTGCACCGGACAGGAAGCGCAGGAAAGAATTCTTGTCTTTCTTATCCTCCTTTTCCACAGGGGAAGGTTCCTCCACAGCTTCGGTTTTGGTTACCTGAACACTGCCGCGGATCAGGGTGTTTTCCACACGGATCTCGATATGCTGTCCGTCTGCACCGATATATACATGGTGCTGCTGCGGGCTTACTGTATAAAGGTCAGGGGCAGAGATCTCCTTGACGATCCAGTGTCCGTAAGGAATGTTCTCAAAGGAAAAACTGCCGTCTTTTCCGGTAATAGCAGTAAGCAGCGCATTTTCTTCAGTAAATTCTTCGGTATCAGGTCTAAACAGACCCATGAGCGCACCGGCAAGCGTGACATCCTCGCCGCCTTCCGGGTTTTCCCCGACTTTTACACCGTCTACACGCCCACGGAGAAGTTCATTGGAAACAGCCTCGCCTTCATTGACAAGGATCTGTACCAGGGCGGTTTCCTGACCAGCATACTCAAAGACAACCGGATATTCCTGATCCGAAAGGATATAGGCGCCGTTGGTTGTGCGTTCCTTGACATAATAGCTGCCAAAAGGCAGGTCGGAAGCGAAGGAAGCGCTATAACCGCCGGATTCCTCAGACGAAACAGAGACCACTTCCAGAAGTCCACCTGCCGGGATTACGCTGCCATCTGCCGCCGTCAGGTCTGCGGAAGCATAAAGTCCAAAGGAAATATCCTTATATTCCTCGTTCATGCCAAGACCGAACAGGTCATCGGTCTCCATTGCCTTGAAAAGTGTGACATCCACTTTCTGGCGTTCGTCATAAAGACCGGCCGCTGTCTGTGTAACCTCTACGGTCTCACCCGCATAGGTCAGTTCCACATATTCCGGTTGAGGATTCAACACACAGCCGGAAGGCGCCTGACGTTCCTCCAGACGATAACGGCCAAGATAGAGAGACCCGCTTTTCGCTGTGCCGTCCTCGCCGGTCGTAAGTGTTTCCACAACCGTATCTTTTTCTGCCCGCAAGGTACCGTCACCGGTATAAATATCTTCATCTGCGATCACATCATAGACCGCTCCAGGAAGTCCGGCAACCTCATATACCGGTTGGTACAGTCCGTCGTTTTCCTGGACAGAAGCAAATACTTCTCCGGTCTTTGTGATGGTAAGCTGGCCTTTCTGCGGCATATTGTACTGAGTGACCGTCACAACCGCCTCGCTGCCGTCAATGGTAAACGGTACCGGCTGATCGGAAAGCACATAGCCATAAGGGGCAGCCACCTCATAAAGTTCATAATCCCCGGCGGCCAAAGGCTCCGGCAGCATCAGCCAGCCCTCGTCAGAAACATAGAAGGTATCCAGTGTTTCCGGGTTCGGATAGTAGACGGTCTGGGTGATAAATTCCCCGGTGGAAAGATCCTTGATCTGAAAACCGGTTCCGGTCACAGGGATAATCTTTCCGGTCTCTGCGTCACATTTTTCAACTTTCAGACGGGCTGTGATGGTGCGGTTGTTCAGGATATAGCTGTAAGTCTTTCCGTCAGAGGAAATGAATACCGTAAAGTCCGGGACAAAGGCTTTGCCTTCCTCGCCTGCGATCTGATGGACCGTATAATGTCCATAAGGAAGCGGTTTACTGGAAGCAAAACCATCCGCATCCGTGGTAAGAAGGTCACGTTCACTTTCCTTTGCCGCGTCATAGCTCCCGGCTGCCTTTAAGTAAACTTCAAAGACTGCGCCTGCTTCCGGGCGTTCGATGATACCAGCATTGGGATCGTCGGTATTTTCGCCCTCAGGCACATCCGGGTCCAGGTCATCGGTGTGCTTGACAAGCTGGATACTTCCGTAAATAACCGTTTCCGTCACCTGATTTTCTGTGGTATTGAGTTCCACTTCATACAGGGAAGGGGATGCACCCACTTCATAAATGGTTTCATTCAGAAGATACCCGGTGCTCGGTTCGATTTCCCGGATCGTCCAGCCATCCCCGCATACATAATAGCGGGTCATAAAGCTGCCATCCGGTCCGGTAGTATAAGTGTCGATCAGTTCGCCATCACGGAAGATCCCATAGGCCGCCCCTGCAAGCGTGGCATCCCCCTGAGCATTTCCGGTGTCAGCATCACTCTTTACCACATGGACGCGAAATTTCTTCAGAATATTGCTGAAATGTACCGAAGAAGTCTGCCCGCTTTCAATGGTCACGTACTGTGCGGAAGGGGTCACATAGCGGTTCACCGGAAGTTCTTTTACCAGATAGGTTCCCGGCAGGAGCTTCTTTTCAATCTGGCCGTTTTCTCCGGTCGTAACTTCCTCATTGACTTCATTTCCCAAAATGTCCGTACCGGAGATATGGAAGGTGATACCGGAAACAATGCCGTCCTCACTGGTCTTGACAAGTTTTGCGGTACCGTAAGTTTCCGTTTTGAATTTTACAAAGAAGGAAACCGGATCGCTGGCGCCGGTCATCATGGTCTGGTAGCCGGGTCTGCCCCAGATCAGCATGTCGTTTGCCACCGGGATATTCTTTCGGAATTCAAACAGCACCGGGTCCATCATCATCTGCCTGCTGGTAAAGGTGTATTCATTTCCGTTTCTTGTCACAGAAACGCCGCTGCCTTTCAAAGCCTCCAGATCGATCTTCAAGTTATTGGTATCTGTGACCGTCAGGGTATAGACCTTTTTTTCTACATCCCATTTCAGTTCCAGTTCCGGTGCTTCGCTTTTCTTAGAAGAAGTAAAGGAAGGTACTGTGGAATGGGAAGCGACCTGTGCCAGAATCCAGTCATAGGCTTTTTCTGCCGGTCGTCCGGCGATCACGCTGAAATACTGGTCGGCGTCTGCGTGGCCGTTTCCGTGGCGGCTGTACGGATCGCTTCTAAGTTGCTGCTGGTATTCCCAAAGGATGATCTGGGTTGCCATCTTATAGTCATCCTCGTTGATTCCGGAAACAGGGAGCGCCGCACCGGGTTTCCAGCCATAGATCGCAGTCAGGGTGATCCCCCTCCTTGCCTCGGCAGGAAGCAGGTTCAGGTATTGGCTGTTGGTCCCGCTTTCCGAAACATAGGTATTTTCCGAAGTATGGTAAGGAATCCCGCTCTCCACACAGTAAACCTGGTGGCTGATCCCGTCAGAATCCGTCAGCATATAGTGCCGGTAAGCATTGCCCCCGGAACTGGTGTGTACGTCGATGGTTCCGTCTGCATGGTAGGCAAGATAGGTGTAAGGCGCCGGGGCACGGTAGTGGTTCCCATCAGAGCCCACATACTGGTCGCCCAGCCAGGAGCTTGCCGTCTGTCCGACAGACATGGCAAAAGCCTGAGCCGGAAGAAGCCCCAAAATGCTTGCCATACAAAGCAAAAACGCCAACAGCTTGCGAAAGCCGCGGCGTCTGGTTATGATATGTTCCATGAAAAAATCCTCACTTTCATAAAATCTAAAAGGACAGCCTTATTTGCTGTCCTTGTCGTCAAAATCATCCTCGGAAAGATATTCCGGTTCCCCGTATGCCTCATCCGGGTCAAAGCCTTCGCCATAACCGTCATCCTCAAATTCCGCATCGTCCTCGGCCTGCTGTTTCGGACGCACGATTTTTACATAGTAACCGATCCCGCCGACCGCAAGTAAGGCAGCAAGGATAAACAGGATCGTGCCGACGCTGCCGGTTTCTTTCTTCGGCTTTTCCGGTTCTGCCGGTTTTTCAGTTTCCGCCGGCTTTTCTTTTCCTTTGCAGCCATTTAAGTCATTTTTGCAGACCGGACAGCCGGTATTAACCTTTCCTGCCTCACATTTTTCTGTGCAGTTACAGCTTTCTTCCTGGGGGATCATGCTCATGCTGCCATTGTTCTTTTCTGCAAGTGCCATCAGGTCGGACTCTGTGACGCCGTTTAAGAAGTAGACATTGTTATCTTCCCGTTTCCCGTCGATCACCAGATAAAAGACATTGCCCGCGTCCGTAGTGATGGTGTAAAACTGTTTTTCCCCATCCGTACCGCTGATGTTGTCCTGTACCGTTCCGGTGCCTTCCGGGGTAAATGCACCTTCCGGGATCGCAGAAGTATTTTCCTGCTGTCCGGTACTGTTATCTGAACCGGAAGAATTTCCGCCGCCGGAAGGGGTTGCAGCGTTTGAGCCGGAAGGTTTTTCTTCCTTAGGCGGTTTTGTCTGTGTACCGGACGGACTCTGGGGTGCTGCCGCAGCAGGTTTCTTTTCAGGAGCCGGTTCTTTGTAATACGGATTATCCAGCTTTACCGCATCAGAACGGTTTCCTGCATAATCTTTTGCGTATATGCTTACCTGTTTTTCTGTTCCGGCATAATCTTTCAGTGCGACCGACGCTTTCCCGTCGGTGAGGGAGTTGATACGGTTTTCATCAACAAAGACCGCCTCCACGCCGGATAGATCGTCACTGCTTTCTATTTTCAGGGCATCGCCCTCCAGGGAAGCAGTCAGCGTTGGCGGTGTGGTGTCTTTGGAACCGCCGGCATGAGCCGTTACAGGTAATGCGCTGACACTTACAAGAAGCGTAAGCGCCAGCAGCAGGGAAAGTTTTTTAAGCCTCATGCACATCCTCCTTCTCCTGCGGTAAAACAGTTTCCGAAGGGGCTGCCTGCTGTGATTTCAAAAAATCCGCAAGCTGCTGGGGCGTCAGTTTGAAACTGCGCGCCACCGCTACATAATCGGTATTTTCCAGCTCTGTTTTCTGTTCCTCCAGCTTATGGAGCTTTGCCTGCATTTCCGCAATCTTTGTTTTGGTCTTTTCAATTTCCTTTTCCAGTTTTTCAATTTTAGGATTCAATTTATTACCTCCAATCTGTTAAGGCAGACGCCCAAATGTATAAAAATGCTGCTGCCAGTAGCTTGTATTGATGTTTGCATAAGAAATCGGGTCTCCACAGTGGATCATCATTCCATTTCCTACATAGATCCCTACATGGCTTGCGCCGCTGGTGTTGTAGGTCCTCTGGAAGAAGATCAGGTCGCCCGGTTTTGCATCCGCACTTGATACCGGCGTACATACACCTAAAAGACCATCCGCGGTCAGCCTTCCGAAATTCCAGCCGACGCCGCAGTTGTTGATCACCCAGGACACATAGCCGGAACAGTCAAAGGAAGTGGAAGGGCTTGCGCCTCCCCATACATACGGATAGCCAAGATATTTTTCCGCCTCGGCCATCATTGCGGCAAACTGTTCATCCGCAAGGGCTTCCGGTGGAATGTCATAATCGAAGTAGTTTCCTGTGCCGCCTGAACCAACTTCCGGCAGGTGCCGTTCGCTGGTATCGCCGGTATCGGCAAAATACAGGGGATTCAAATACTGGCCGTCAACCAGGACTTCTAAGTGCAGGTGGGCCCCGGTAGAATTTCCGGTATTCCCGACCTTTGCAATCACATCCCCGGCTTTGACCTCCTGCCCGGCAGAAACAAGGATCTGGGAACAGTGCCCGTATTTGGTCGTCAGGGTATGTCCTTCGTATGCCTCGCCTTCAATGGCAACACATAAGCCATAACCGCCGGCATTTCCCGCAAGGGTGACCGTTCCGTCATGCCCGGCAAGGATCTCTGTGCCCTCCGGCATCCCGATGTCCACACCGGTGTGATAGTTCTTTTCCCCACTGATGGGATGTACCCGGTAGCCGTAATAGCTGGTCACATAAGGGAGCCAGTTGGTGCCAAAGACATTTTTGACATACTGGCGGTTTCCTTTTGTCTGCAGCAGGATCTCGCAGATCTCTTTCTGGTCTGCGTTCATCCGGGAAACGACCAGGTTTTCTAGAGGTGTGACTGTGAGCTTGACATTTAAGATGCGCCATTCATAAGGCACTTCCTCCTGGGTTTCTTCCCCAGTTTCCGGGTCAACGGAAGTTTCGGTGCGGTAACGGATCTCGGTTTCTTCTGAAAAGGACAGGGTATATTGTTCCTGGAAAAGCTGCCGCAGCACGCTTTCCACTTCATCGTAAGTAAATCCCTGATAAGCAGAAGTCAGATACCCCATCAGCACATACGGGTCATGCTCAATATCGTCCAGATCGAAGTGGTATTCATCGTAGTTGTGAGTGCTTTCGTAGGTGTCGAGATAGCGTTGCAGCTCCTGCTCCATTTGGCAATACTGCGCTTCTGCGCCCAGCATCGCATCATCCTCGCTGAGATAGGAGGAAGCGATAACCGACGAACCGGTAGAGGTGAGCATCGAACACGAGCTGATTCCGGCACCGAGCAAAACGAGAAGGGCAATTCCGACGCCGATCCAGATGAAGACCTTCTTGTTCTTCTCAA
>ERZ1106978.1029-NODE-1029-length-17072-cov-4.609214_pt1 | contig 17072 bp, 10 predicted proteins | sample MGYA00403689_ERZ1106978 | MGnify/ENA primary metagenome ERZ1106978 (study PRJEB35170, sample SAMEA104062434) | human gut metagenome | biome: human gut; feature: human-associated habitat; material: faeces | place: Denmark | collected 2012-08-02 ...
AACAACGATAATAACTTACAAGATGAAGAAAACTTTATTATTTTCCGTTGCATTGTGAATGGCTAGTCCTACATTTAATATAAGTAAATGTAATTGGTCGATTGATTGTGTCATATTCCTTAAGTTATTAGAATGAAAGATTCAGTTTCGTACAAAGTAAGCAAAAGTATATATATAATCCAATGGGAAATCGATATTTTCATATCAAATCACCTGTTTTGGTATTTGTTTTTGAATTATTTCAGGTAAAAGTCGATATTATCCTACATAATGGCGCATTTGGATAATATAAATTGGTTTCAACTCTGTATATTTGCACTATTGATAATTGAAAAACATATAAAGCAATTATACTATGAAAGCAAAACATTTTCTTTTGGCTTCGGCTTTGTTGCTTTGGACGGGAGTTTTGGAGGCTCAGACTTACCAGGTACCTGTTTCAGAGAAAAATGAAAAAATGCAGGAGGGAGAGTTCGAACCTACTTGGGAATCATTGCAGAACTATAAAGTTCCTGAATGGTTTAGAAATGCCAAATTTGGTATTTGGGCACATTGGGGACCGCAATGTGTGGAAGGGTCCGGCGACTGGATGGCGCGTTCTCTCTATTTGGAAGGTTCGCGCGAGTATAAGCACCATGTGGAACATTATGGCCATCCCTCTGAAGTGGGCTTCAAGGATATATTGCCTTTGTTTAAAGCCGAGAAATGGGATCCGGACAAATTGGTTTCCTTTTATAAGAAGATTGGTGCCCAGTATTTCTTCGCTTTAGGTAATCACCATGATAATTATGATTTATGGGATAGCCAATATCAGGAATGGAATTCCGTGAATATAGGCCCTAAGAAGGATATATTGGCGGGCTGGGCTGAAGCAGCTAAGAAAAACGGTCTTCCATTTGGTATCAGTTTCCATGCGGACCATGCGTGGAGCTGGTATGAACCGGCTCAACGATACGACCGTCATGGCGAGAAGGCAGGTGTACCCTACGATGGATGTTTGACTAAAGAAGATGGTAAGGGTAAGTGGTGGGAAGGCTACGATCCTCAAAAACTTTATGCACAGAATCACCCGTTAAGCGCTGGAAGTTGGGCTGACGGTATGATTCACCGTCAATGGGCATGGGGAAATGGTGTTTGTATTCCTACTCAAGAATATGTGACAAACTTTTATGATCGTACAGTCGATGCAATAAACCGTTATAATCCCGATTTGATTTATTTTGATGTGACTGGTGTACCGTTTTATCCTATCAGTGATGCGGGTTTGAAGATTGCCGCACATTTTTATAATCACAACATGGTTGTTCGTAAGGGGGATTTCAGTGCTGTTATGTTTGGTAAAATTCTTACCGATGAACAACGTAAAGCTTTGGTATGGGATGTGGAAAGGGGATCTCCCAATAGTATTTATGAAGAGCCATGGCAGACTTGTTCTTGTTTAGGCGGTTGGCATTATGATACCAGATTGGCGGAGAACGGCTGGTATAAAAGTGCTTCCGATGTAGTGAAACTATTAGTGGATGTGGTCAGTAAGAACGGTAATTTGTTGCTTAGTGTTCCTCTTCGGGCTGACGGAACTTTCGATGAAAAGGAAGAAGCCATTTTAAATGAATTTGGTAACTGGATGAGTATGAATAAAGAGGCTATTTATGATACACGCCCGTGGAAAGTCTTCGGAGAAGGTCCGATAGCCAATGCTGATATCAAGATTAATGCCCAAGGTTTCAATGAAGGTGCTTACACTAAAGCCACTGCATCTGAAATCCGTTTTACTCAAACCAAGAAATATCTCTATGCTACAGTCCTTGCATGGCCGGAAGAAAAGCAAGTTGTCATTCAATCGCTGGCAACGGGAAGTGAGTTGTATCCTGATAAAATTACTAAAATTGAATTGTTAGGTTATGGAAAGGTATCTTTTACTCGTACAGCGCAAGGAGTTGTTATTGATATGCCTGATGTACAGTTGAATAAGATTGCTCCCGTATTTAAGATAAAGAAGTGAATATAGCATAAAGTAGGTTTATTTATCGGCTTTTTTAGGTCGGTAAGCCCTTGTTATGTCTTGAAAATTAACCCAATAATCAATAGAATAATGAAAAACAGATTAGAATGTATGCAGCCAATAAGATTCTTGGTGGTCTTGTTGATGTGTTGCCTGAGCTATACTACTTGGGCACAGACACAGAGTAATGTCAATGGTTTGGTTACTGATTTTTCCGGTGAGCCGTTAATTGGGGTCAGTATCTTGGTTAAAGGTACTTCCAATGGAACTGTTACTGATTTGGATGGCAAATTTTCTCTGTCTGCTGAAATGGGAAACATGCTCCAGATAAGTTATGTAGGTTATATTTCGCAAGAAATAAAGGTTGAAAGTAACAAGTTACTTCGTATTATAATGGAAGAAGATACAAAAAAGTTGGAAGAAGTAGTTGTAGTTGGATATGGAACACAGAAAAAGGTGAATTTAACAGGAGCCGTATCTGCTGTTTCAGCTGAAGACTTGGCTAGTAAGCCTGTTATGAGTACTGCTCAAGCACTGGCAGGTTTGGCTCCAGGTTTAAGTGTATTGCAAACTTCAGGTCGTCCCGGACAAGGAGCAACTGTTAAAATTCGTGGAACTGGTACATTTTCAAAAGCTGGAACAGATCCATTGGTTTTGATTGATGGTTTATCAGGTAACATTGATGATGTAGATCCTAATGATATTCAGAGCATTTCTTTTTTGAAAGATGCAGCTTCTGCTTCTATTTATGGTAATCGTGCTGCTAATGGGGTGATCTTGATTGAAACAAAGAAGGGTGCACAAGGTAAAACGACTATTACATATAGTAATTCTTTTGGTTGGCAACGGCCTACGGAATTGCCTGATTTTTTACCATCATGGGAATATGCGGAATATTATAATATGGCTATGCGGAATATGGGTAAGCAGGAAGCTTATTTACCTGAACAGATTCAAAAGTATAGAGATGGATCTGATCCGGATAATTATCCGAATGTAAATCACTTAAAATGGCTGTTGGAATCTGGTTCTGGTTTTCAACACCAACATAATCTCAGCATACAAGGAGGAAATGCTACGACAAGTTATAATTTATCAGTAGGTTATAGAAATCAGGAAGGTATGACGGCAAAAACGTCTAATGAAAGAATGACTGCACTGTTTACTATGAAAAGTGAAATCGCCAAAGGGCTGATGCTTAATTTGAATATTAATGCTTATAATAATAAATATAATGCTCCTAATGGCGAACCACAAAGTATTGATGGAATGATAGGATATGCTGTTCGTCAGGGACCTATTTATGCCGGGCAAAAGTCGGATGGAAGTTTTGGATATCAGGATAATTATAGTCCGGAAGCGTGGTTGGCGAGTGAATCTTTTGTGCAGAATGTGAGTAGAAATATAAGTGCTTCCGGACAATTGACATGGAATACTCCTGTAGACGGACTTTCTTTTATAGGTAAAGCTGGGGTGAATTACTGGACTAAATATGATAAAGCGTACCGGGCTGATACTTATTTTGATGATAGTAAGACAGTGGGGCCCGCTACTTTAAATGTATGGACTGCAAATAATACGTATACTACCTTTGAAGCATTAGCTACTTATGAAAAACAAATTAAAAATCATACTTTTAAGTTATTGGCGGGTACTTCTGTGGAGCAATCTAATAATAAAGGTTTGGAAGGTTATAGAAATACGTTTCCTAATAATTATTTGTATGAATTAGGTTCTGGAGATAAATCAACAGCTACTAATGATAGTTCATTGGAAGAATATGCGTTGCTTTCTTTTTTCGGGCGTATAAATTATGCATGGAAAGATCGTTATTTATTAGAGGCTAATTTGCGCTATGATGGATCGTCACGTTTTGCGGACGGTCATCGTTGGGGACTTTTCCCGTCAGTTTCTGCAGGGTGGAGAATTTCTGAGGAGGATTTTTGGAAGAATGCGGCAGTTTCAGCTGTAGTTGATAATTTGAAATTGCGTGCTTCCTATGGTGTACTTGGTAATCAAAATATAGGTGTTTATCCTTACCAACAGATTTATGAACTTGGACATGATTATCCTTTTGGAAATCCGGCAACTCTTCAGTCTGGGGCTTACATGAAAACCTATAATAATCCGGAAATTACTTGGGAAAAGACGGCTATAACGGATATTGGTTTAGATTTTAGTTTATTGAATGGACGTTTTAGTGGAACATTGGATTATTTTTATAAATATACTTCGGACATTTTAGCACCAGTTGAGGTGTCTAGTATTATGGGACGTGAAGTCGGACAATCTAATGTTGGAGCTGTTTCGAACAAAGGAATTGAAATAAATCTGACTTATAACGGACAAATAGGACGTGATTTCCGGTTTAGTATTTCTCCTAATTTTACATGGGTAAAAAATGCAGTTGAGAAATTGGCGAACGGAGCTACCGAAGAAATTAATAATAACAGAATTGTAGGGCAACCGATAGGTATTATATATGGATATGAAACTGATGGACTGTTTGTAGACCAAGCGGAAATAGATGCGGCTCCTGAGCAATTGGTAAGTAAGTCAGGATTGAAACCTGGTTATGTGAAATACAAAGATATTAGTGGTCCTGACGGGGTTCCCGATGGTAAGGTGGATGCGCAATATGATCGTACCGTATTGGGAAGTACTACCCCGAAGTTTTATTATGGTTTGAATCTTTCCGCTTCTTATAAAGGTTTTGATTTTTCAGCTTTATTACAAGGTTTAGGAGGTCATAAGCGTTTGATAGGATCTTATATGGCTTATGCATTCTACAACGGTGGACAGATACAGAGATGGCAGGCTGAATCTTGTTGGAAGGAAGAAAATCCTGATAAATGGGCTGAATATCCTCGATTGGAAACTTTGAATATGAATGACACTAATCTTCAAACTTCTGATTATTGGGTCCGTAATGCTAGTTTCTTACGAGTCAAGAATATACAAATAGGATATACATTCCCAAAAGCATGGACTAAAAAAATAGGTTTGGAAAATGTGCGTGTTTATGTAAGCGGACAAAATCTGTTCTCTTTCAATAGTTTCTATAAAGGTTGGGATCCTGAAAATGAGATAGGAACAGGGGATTCTCCCTCTTATTATCCGGTCAATAGTATTTATTCATTCGGATTTAATTTCAAGTTCTAAGTAAATCATTCAATCAAGAATCATTATGAAAAATATATATAATACATTAGGAATGACAAAGGCTTGTTTATGTGCTTTGGCTGTATCACTAGTAACAACTGGTTGCTCGGATTTATTAGATAAGGAGCCACCTTCAGCAATTTCTGATGGTAGTTTTTGGACTGGTGAAGGGGATGCCATGTTGGCTTTGACAGGATGTTATCGTTTCCAGACTGGTTGGTCGCATGATGATTTTGCTACGCCACAAGGGTTGCTCTATTTGGATTTTGCAGGTGGAAACGGAACGGAAAAGGAAAATTTTTCTACTTTAATGGCTAGTTCCAATACGGTGGCTACTAACAGTAATTTACGTTGGTATTGGGGAAATGCATATACGCAAATAGCTAAGTACAACACTTTTCTAGAGAATATTACGGACTGTCCGATGGAAGAATCTAAAAAAGAACAGTGGTCTGCCGAAGTGAAGTGTTTACGAGCTTATTTCTTTTTAAATTTGGCATTTTATTATAAGGATGTTCCTATGCCTTTGAAAACTCTGTCGGTGGACGAAGCGAATTCTATCTCTCAAACACCTCAGACTGAAGTCTATTCGCAAGTGGAGAAGGACTTGAAGACTGCTATAGACTTGTTGCCTGTCCAATATTCTTCAGAGGAATATGGCCGGTTTACCAGGGGGGCGGCTAAGGTACTTTTAAGTCGTCTTTATCTGGCACAAGAGAGATGGGGAGATGCTGCTACTATTTTACGTAGTGTGATTGAGTCGGGAATATATGAATTGGATCGTCGTAATGGAGAGGACAGCTATGAGAAACTTTTTCAAATAGGAGGTGAATATAGCCCTGAGATAATATTTTGTATTATGGGGATAAAGGATTTGTATACTAATTCACGTTATCAATATTTATATCCTGAAGCTGCTTATGGAGGGTGGCATCAGTTCTCACCATATAACGAATTGGTGAAAGAATATTTCTGTGCAGACGGCAAGGACATTAAGACTTCTGAGGTTTATGATGAGAATGATCCTTATGTTAATCGGGATTTGCGCTTGTATGCTTCTATTTTTTTACCTCCTTTGGGAAGTTATGAGGGAACTAAGTATAATGATATAATTTATGATTGCTTTAAGGGAGCTAATACTGCAGATAGCTATAATAAATTTGCCTTATTTAATGGATATTGTCCGAAGAAAGGTTGTGATCCGTCTATAACTAATAATTTAGGTTCTACTCCCACTTATACTCCTATAATGCGTTATGCTGAGGTTCTATTAAGCTATCTGGAAGCGGTAAATGAATCGCAGCCGAATGCAGTAGACCAGAATTTATTGGATTTGACTATCAATGATATACGTGATCGTGTGAAATTGGTTGGAATAAAAAAGACAGACGTAGCGACACAGGAACTTGTTCGTGAAGCAGTTCGTAAAGAAAGACGTGTGGAACTGGCATTCGAGGGGCTTCGATATTATGACGTGTTACGTTGGGGCATTGCCGAGAAAGAACTTAATCATACATTTACCGGAGTAAAATTGTCGGATGATCCTCAAGCTCGTAATTATAGAGGGAGTGGGGCTACTGCTTCTCCGGTGGATGAAAATATGTATTATCAATTTGAGAAACGTACATGGGCACCCCATAACCGATATTTTCCTATTCCTCAAAATGATTTGAATGTAAATAAGAATCTGAAACAGAATGAGGGATATAATTAAGCAGGATTAAGTTTAAGATAAGATGAAAGAAAATGGATATGAAATGAAAAGATATGGCTATCCGGTAAAGAGATATTGTCAGACAATGGATTTGAAGGATGATCCGGAGCTGATAGCGAAGTATCGGGAGTGCCACAGTAAGGAGAAGTCGTGGCGGGAGATCAGAGAGGGGATCCGTTCAGTTGGTATTTTAGAAATGGAAATATATATATGCGGTAATCGGTTATTCATGATTGTCGAAACTCCTATTGATTTCGATTGGGAATCTGCTATGGCTAAACTTGCGACTTTACCCCGACAGCAGGAATGGGAAGATTTTGTATCGGTATTCCAACAATGCAGGAAAGGGGAACTTGCTAAAGAAAAATGGAGTATGATGGAACGTATGTTTTATCTATATGAATAATTAAAAAAGAGAGGAAAGAGAGGGTGCTGATGAAGTATTCTCTTTTTCCTTAAAATATAATAGAAGGTACATTGAACAATTTAATGATTATGAAATATTTTACTATCATTGCACTGTTGTGCTTATCCTGCATTTCATGTACGATGCAGAACAATTTATTACAATCTCCTAACGGTAAGATAGCCATTGAATATCATGCTGAAAAAGGTTTTTCTGTTATTTATCATAGTGGGCGGGATAAAGTTAAAATGATGTCATTACCTGAAATAGGTCTAAAAACGTCGGATACGGATGATTGCTTTAAATTGATAAGCTCAACTCCTGTAACTTCTGTAGTTGATGATTATGAAATGCTGACTGGTAAACGCAGGCATTGCCATAATGAGGCTAATGAATGTACTTATCGGTTTGAAAATGTCAAAGGACTTCGGGTAGATCTTATTTTCTGGGTTTATAATGATGGTATAGCTTTCCGTTATCATCTTCCTAAAACCAAAGAAGAGATTGTGGTTCTTGATGAGTACACTGCATTTGCTTTTACTCCAGGTATCAAGCGTTGGACACAAAAATTTACTGTAGGTTATGAGGGCTTTTATTGGCCAAATACGGACGGCGTTGCAGATAATGAGGGACGTGAGTGGAGTTTTCCAACATTGTTCCAACCTTCGGACAGCGCTTTTGTACTATTAACCGAAGCCAACATATTACGTGATAACACAGGAGCTTATCTTACTAATGCAGCTGATTCTTCTATCTATAAGATAAAATTATCGGATGAACGGTTGATATGCCCATCCGGCTGGTATTCACCTTGGCGTGTCGCTATCATAGGAACATTAGCTGATATTGTCGAATCGACTTTGGTAACTGATGTGAGTGAACCATGTAAAATCCAAGATACCCAATGGATAAAACCTGGATTGGTCTCTTGGATATATTGGGCATATAATCATGGTTCTAAGGATTATCAAATAGTGAAGAAATATATTGATTTTGCCGCAGACTTTGATTTGCCCTATATGTTGATTGATTGGGAATGGGATGCAATGGGGAATGGAGGAAATCTGAATGATGCAATGAACTATTGTAAAGAGAAAAATGTAACTCCTTTGATATGGTATAATTCTTCTACTGCATGGTGTGATCCTACTCCGTTATATCGGTTGAATACCCCGGAAGTGCGTGACAAAGAATTTGAATGGCTAAAAGAAATAGGTATTCAGGGAGTTAAGATAGACTTTTTTGGTGGAGATTCTATAGGTACGATGAATTATTATATTGATTTGCTGGAGGATGCAGCCAGGCATAAATTGTTAGTCAATTTTCATGGGGCAGCTATTCCCAGAGGCTGGCAACGGACATACCCAAACCTGATGAGTGTGGAAGCGGTATATGGGTCCGAATGGTATAATAATAAACCGACATTGACTGATAATGCAGCTTGGCATAATTGTACCTTGCCTTTTACCCGTAATGTGATAGGTCCGATGGACTATACGCCTTGTACATTTACCAATTCACAACATCCACATATCACTACCGATGCGCATGAATTGGCGTTACTTGTTATTTTTGAGTCGGCTCTACAGCATTTGGCAGATCGTCCTGAAGGGTATAGGCAACAACCGGTAGAGGTACAGAACTTTATCAGGTATCTTCCGGTTGCATGGGAGGATACCAGACTGCTGTCCGGTTATCCGGCTGAAAGTGTTGTTATTGCTCGTAAAAGTAAGGATAGTTGGTATATTTCCGGTTTGAATGGTACGGAAAATACAAAATCATTTCGTGTGAATTTGGAGTTTATTAAAGATTCTATTCAGCTTATCCAACTGTTTTCGGATACTACTGATGGGAAACAAATAAAAATTGAAAATTCGGCATTCGATACCAAAGAATTGAATATAGAGTGCCAGCCTCGCGGAGGTTTTGTGGTATGGGTTAAGTTGAGGAAATAGGATAAGGGTAAGTGTTTTTAGCATATAGACAATTGTTTTGATATTGCTATGGAAGTTTTTATTAATGATGATAGATAAGCTTATCCCTTTGAGGAGATAGAATAAAAATAGTTTATGCTGGATTGGTGGAAGGTTAATTAATACTTATTGATAACTAATATAAAGTTAGAGTTTATGAAACGAGAACTTATTTTTACATTCTGTTGTCTGTTGACCACTTTGGTGTGGTCGCAGGAATATCAGCGGACAGAAACAGGCATTAAGGCTTCTATTTTTGGGAAAAAGATAGATGTGGAAGTGCAATGGTTTAATGCTAATAGTCTGCGCGTGTTGAAAATGCCGCATGGGCAATCGGTAGATAAGAAAAGTCTTTCGGTTATTGCAAGACCTGAAAAAACGGCTCTTAAAGTTTCTACGTCGGAAGATGGCAATATTGTAATGAAGAGCCGTTTACTGACGGTGAAACTAGACACAAAAACAGGTGTTCTGATTTATGAAACACGTAATGGGATGCCCCTATTGAAGGAATTGGAGAATGTGAAGGCATTCATACCTGTCAATGACGCAGGGCGGGCTACTTATTCTGTTTACCAAAGTTTTAAAACCGATAAGGATGAAGGGCTTTATGGACTTGGACAACTTCAAAACGGACAGATGATGCAACGTGGAATAGAGAAGTATCTGGTGCAAGGCAATACAGAAGACGTAACTCCTGTTTTTCAGTCGACTAAGGGATATGGTGTATTTTGGGATAATTATGCAGGTACGATGTATGTTGACAATGAAGAGGAAACGTCGTTCCGTTCAGATGTAGGCGATTGTATCGATTATTATTTCATGTATGGCGGTTCGGCTGACGGTGTAATTGCACAGATTCGCTTGCTGACCGGTTCTGTTCCTATGATGCCTTTGTGGAGTTATGGATTTATGCAAAGCAAAGAGCGCTATAAGAGTCAGGATGAAGTGGTAAGTGTTGTGAAGAAATACCGTGAATTGGGCATACCGCTTGACTGTATCATTCAGGATTGGCAATATTGGGGAAGTAACTATTTATGGAATGCAATGGAGTTCCTGAATTACGAGTACCGTGATCCGAAAAGGATGATTGATGAAGTCCACGGCTTGAATGCACACATGATGATTTCCATTTGGTCTTCTTTTGGTCCAAAGACTAAACCTTTCAAGGAACTTGAGAAGGAAGGGTTGCTGATGGATATGGCTACATGGCCCGAATCGGGTGTGGAAGGATGGCCGCCTAACTTTGATTATCCTTCTGGCGTGAAGGTTTATGATCCATATCATCCGAAGGCTCGTGATATTTATTGGAATTACTTGAACAAAGGTATCTTTCAGCTTGGCATGGACGGATGGTGGATGGACTCGACAGAACCTGACCACTTTAACCCCAAAGATTCGGATTTCGACCGACAGACTTATTCCGGTTCCTTCCGTAGCGTACGGAACGCTTTTCCGCTCGTAACAGTAGGCGGAGTGTCTGATCATCAGCGTGCTCTGACTCGCGATAAGCGTGTCATTATCTTGACCCGTTCAGGATTCTTGGGGCAACAACGTTATGGCTCAAATGTATGGACGGGCGATGTAGGATCTTCATGGGATATGTTTCGTAGGCAAATTACTGCCGGGTTGAATTTTTCTCTGACGGGAATGCCGCATTGGAATACTGACCTTGGCGGATTCTTTGCCGGTTCTTATAACAATAGCTTGGGAGGTGGAACGGCTACAAAAAATCCTATGTTCCATGAATTGTATGTGCGTTGGGCGCAATTCGGTGTATTTTGTCCAATGATGCGTAGTCACGGGGCTGATGCACCTCGCGAAATTTTCCTCTATGGTAAAGCTGGTGAGCCGGTGTATGATGCATTGGTTGATGCTATAAAACTCCGTTATTCGTTGATGCCTTATATCTATTCTACATCTTGGGAAGTAAGTCATCGTAATTCCACGTTTATGCGGGCACTATTCATGGATTTTCTCAGTGATCCTAAGACATGGAACATGGGCAGTGAGTATATGTTTGGATCATCCTTTTTGGTGGCACCTGTATTACATGCCCAATACACTCCTGAGCAGGCACAGCAAATCTTGAAAGAGAATGAAGGGTGGGGCTGCAAAGCGCAGGAGTCTGATATCCCTCTATTGTCTGTCGATTTTACTCAATCTAAAGAAATGGAACTATATTTGCCTGCCGGTAGCCAATGGTATGATTTTTGGACGAACGAAGTGGCAGAAGGTGGGCAGAAGCTGAAGGTGACGACTGTGTTCAATCGTATTCCGCTTTATGTACGTGCTGGAAGCATCGTGCCGTTAGGTCCCGATGTGCAATACGTGACCGAGAAGAAATGGGACAATCTCAAGGTTTGTGTTTATCCTGGTGCCGATGGTAATTTTGTGCTTTATGAGGATGAAGGCAATAACTATAATTACGAAAACGGTGCTTATACTGAAATTCCGATGACTTGGAATGATGCCAAGCGGACATTGACTATTGATGCACGTCGTGGCTGCTATGAAGGGATGCTGGATGAGCGGAAGTTTACAGTTCGAATGCCGGATGGAAGTGAAAAGACAGTGCTTTATAAAGGGAAAAAAATAAATGTGAAATTTTAGTATGCCACATGATTTTTGAGAACTAGTTTCTTCTAGTAAAGAAAAGCCCTCGAAATTATCCGATTTCGAGGGCTTTTGTCTGTTTCTATACGGAAACTTGTGCGCGTGATAGGACTCGAACCTACACGTCTCACGACACCAGATCCTAAGTCTGGCGCGGCTACCAATTACGCCACACGCGCGACATTGCTTTTGGTAAGCGGGTGCAAAGATAAGCAATATTTCTTAAGTACCAAAGATTTTTAGAAAATTATTCTTTGTGGCTATGTAAATATTCACGTGCAGCCTCAATAATGGTATCTACATTGCGTTGCATATCCTCTGAACTCATATTGACTTTGATGTCCGGATCTATACCGAATTCCAGATGTTGCATATCCGCATCGTACATGGGGCTGGCCGAGAAGCGGACAGACCAGCCGTTGGGCAGTTCGGAGGAGAAGGGCAGGCCGGAACCGCCACCTGTTTTGTCACCGATGATGGTTACTTTAGGTAGTATTTTCATTCTGTTCACAAAATCATTAGTGGCGCTGAAAGAGCGGCGGTTAGTCAGCACTACCGCCTGTTTTTGCCAGCGTACGCGGTCTAGTGACGGTTCCAGCCAAACTGCTTTGGGAGTGGAGAAGTCATTGTGCCCCGGTCCGGTTTTATGGGACATATAGCCTACCAGCACTTTTTCATTCGTGAAACGTGCGGCTAATTTCTCGGCTGTGGTAAGATTACCACCCGAATTATTTCGCACATCAATAATCAACCCATCACAAATAGCCAGTTTGTTTAGAACCTCGTCTAGATTTCCTTCACCGATGCCCGATTGGAAACTGCCACAATAAATATAGGCTATATTGTCCTCGAATATCTGATACTTCATACCCGAGGATTGGGCATAATCCTTACCTAGATAAACACGTTGGATGCTGTCGCTGAAATTGGCCGGATAGCTGTCAAACCATTCACGATATTGGGAGTACTCCAGTTTGGAAGACAGATTTACGTGTCCGTCACGCAACTCGTTCAGCATATCTGCCAGAACTTCGAATAACTGTTCATTATTCATGCCTTTGGATATTCTCTGTTTATACTGGCTGTATATTTCATTCCAGTCCAATCCGTATTCCTGCTTTTTATAGTCAAGGAAACAATACTGGCGGTCGATAGTCTGCCATAATGCTTCGAAGTTGCCTTCGGGGGAGTTGTCGTATTCGTCCTCCGTGATGCACGAAGTAAATAATACAACAGACAATAACAGACTGATAAAAATATAACTATTTCTTTTCATCCTCTATATTAATAAGGGCTGACCCGGCTGGGCATCGCCACTTTGTTCTTACCTTTTAATAAATAAAAGTTTTTCACGAAACCTATCATAAAGGCGTGTGACCATATATGACTTTTCAGATTATTGACTTTCGCCTGCTGGATATCACATAGGTATCCGAAACGCATATTGACCGACCGGATAGGAAAATCCAATGTAACCAGCTGTCGCAAGGAAGGTTGGTTATGCAGGGAAGTGAACAGCACATTCTTGCCGCCATTCTTTAAACTGAATATCTCATAATAAGATTGTCCGTATTCCGGGGAAAACATAATCCCCATGACAGGCAGATTGGCTTGATAACGGGCTATCAGCGGATAGTTACCGATATGAAACCGATAGATGACCATACCCGATGCCGCCAGATTGACATATGCTTTAGCTTGGGCGGGATTATTGGAATTTCGCATGTTATAGATGAACCCGCCGTTCAAGTCCAGCATGGGACCCGCCAGTATCTTCAAGTTTTCTGTCAGCCGGAACTGGTAATGCAGTGCATAATTCCAATTGACCATACCTGCCATTTCATTACTTGTTTCTGCTTTATTCTCTGTCAGGGACAGATTGGCTTGGAACAGACTTTGAACAGACACGTTGCCATTCATCAGTTTGGTCATGCGCATACTTTCACGCAGGATACGAATTTCGGGTCCGGTATATTCCATCGGTGAAAGATAGGTGTCCAATATATTTGTAAAACCGGCACCGTAAAGAGTAGCTCTCATAACGTAGCGGTTTGCTTGTAAGCTGTCTTCCTGCGCCTGCGAAGACAGACCCAAAAACAGGGACAGTAATAACAGGAGAATTTTCTTCATTTTTTAAAACAGTTTCATCTGGCCGGTAATTTCATCAATGATATCTGTTTCACTCTTACCATGATCCGGATCTTCAATTTCGGCAGTTTCTTCGTTTTCATCAGTCCCCTCTTCCGCACCGTCCTCTTCTTTGGAAGGTTCGGGGAAGCGTAAAGGTTCCAGTTCATTTATTTGTTCAATGTTGTAAGTACTGATTCGTTTTCCTTTCGCTTTGAAACTCTTGATTCCGATGAATTCGTCCACATCTATTTCCAATGGATCACGGAAACTGTCATGTCCTCCGAATATGACTTGTATGCGTGGATAAGCCACACAAGTAAGCAATATAGAACGACTTTCCTTATTCTCGCCCAAATAATTGAGACGGCGTGAAGTGGATTCAAAAGTGAATCGTTTCAGATAAGGATATCCCTGGTCGGCATCAAATAAAGCGGCGGACCATACCTTGTTGGCATCGAACTTCTCGATGATGTGGATCCCCGGATCATAATGATTGTTCAAATCGAAGTTACTGGTATAGAATTCTCCATTTTCATGGACTATTAAAATCAATTCGTCACTTTGGAATTCTCCCAGATATTCACCGCGTCCGTCATAGTTCAAGCGGAGTACATCCCGGTCAAACCATACTTTTCTTCCACCCAGGGTAGAGCCGCCACGTTGTTTCAAGGCTATTTTATGTACTTCGTATTTAGACAGGATATTGCCCATGGACTGGCGTCCCTTTATATTGATGTCACTGAAATCTTTTTCATATATGATTTTTTTGATACGCGGATTCGGCTTTAAGGTAATCTTGATAACCTCCGCTTCCCCATTGGGATTGGCTGTAAAGTAAACGATACGTGAGCCGGGCGTACCTTGCGTTACATCATATTCACGGTCGCGGGTGATGGAGGTAATGTTGAATCGTTTGATATAGTGAAACCCTTCTTTTCCATCCCGATAGACCACATTGTATATGGTACGTTTGTCGTTTTTCTTGAAGATATTGACATAGAGAACATTCTTGCCGACAAACATTTTGTCTGTTACACGAACCACTTTGTATTTGCCGTCTTTATAGAAGATAATCACATCGTCAATATCTGAACAGTTGGCTATAAATTCATCTTTTTTCAAGGCGGTGCCGATAAAGCCTTCTTCGCGGTTGATATAGAGTTTTTCGTTAGCTTCCACTACCTTCGCCGCCTCAATGGTATCGAAGTTACGTAACTCTGTACGGCGGGGGTATTGTTTGCCATATTTATCTTTCAACATCTGATACCAGTCAATGGTATATTCTACGATATGTGCCAGATGATTGTTTATTTCTTCAATCTGTTCCTTGATACGGGCTATGTTCTCATCTGCTTTATCCTTGTTGAACTTCAGAATCCGGGCCATCTTGATATCCAATAACTTCAGAATATCCTCTTTGGTCACTTCACGGATAAATTGCGGATAGAAAGGAGTCAGCCGTTCATCAATGAATTCGCAGGCGGCATCTGTATTTTCGGATTGCTCGAACTTTACTTCCTTATAAATCCGTTCTTCGATAAAGATTTTTTCCAATGATGCGAAATGAAGGTTTTCAAGCAATTCTCCTTTGTGTATTTCCAACTCTTGACGAAGCAGGGACAACGTGTTGTCCGTGGCTTTTTTAAGGACGGCACTGACTGTAAGGAAGTGGGGTTTCTTTTCATCAATTACACAGCAATTGGGAGATATGCTTACTTCACAATCAGTAAATGCATAGAGCGCGTCCAAGGTTTTGTCCGAGGATACTCCCGGAGCAAGGTGCACTAGGATTTCCACTTTTTCAGAAGTAAGATCTTCCACTTTCCGGATCTTGATTTTTCCCTTTTCACTGGCTTTGACAATAGAGTCGCATACCCCCGGGACAGTCTTTCCGAAAGGTACTTCGGCTATGGACAATGTTTTGTTGTCTATTTTATTGATTTTAGCACGTACTTTCACCATTCCGCCGCGTTCTCCATCGTTGTAGCGTGATACATCAATAGAGCCTCCTGTCTGGAAATCGGGATAGAGTTTGAATTCCTCACCACGCAAATAGGCAATGGAGGCATCACACAGTTCGTTAAAATTGTGTGGCAGGATTTTGGAAGAAAGGCCCACAGCAATACCTTCTACTCCCTGAGCGAGCAAGAGCGGGAATTTGACAGGTAGGGTGATCGGCTCTTTGTTTCGTCCGTCGTATGATGCTTGCCATTCGGTGGTTTTGGGATTGAAAACCACATCCAATGCGAATTTGGACAGACGTGCTTCGATATAACGGGGGGCAGCGGCACCGTCGCCTGTCAGTATGTTACCCCAGTTTCCCTGACAGTCTATCAACAGATCCTTTTGGCCTAGCTGCACCAACGCATCGCCTATGGAAGCATCGCCGTGCGGGTGAAACTGCATGGTATGTCCTACAATGTTTGCAACTTTGTTATATCGGCCGTCATCCAATCTTTTCATAGAGTGGAGGATACGTCTTTGGACAGGTTTCAAACCATCATTGATGTGCGGTACGGCACGTTCCAGTATTACGTAAGAGGCATAGTCCAAAAACCAGTTCTGATACATTCCGCTCAGCTGGTGCTTCACCCCTGTGTTTTTGGTATCGGCAGGTTTATAGTCCAAGTGTCCGTTCTCCGGCGTGGGGATATTTTCTTCGTTTTGTTCCTCTTTATCAATAAAATCGTCGCTCATATATATTTAAATTCCTTAATGTTCTGATGATATGCACGCAAAAATACGACTTTTATTGAAAAAAATCATTTACTTTGCATATTATTTCGCCCTTATTAAAGGTTGAAAACAGGAAAAAACAACAAAAGTGTAAGAATAAACAGATAAGAAAATGGCACAAGAAGATGTTTTTAAGAAATTAGTATCGCACTGTAAAGAGTATGGTTTTGTATTTCCGTCCAGTGATATCTATGACGGACTGGGCGCTGTATACGATTACGGTCAGATGGGAGTGGAGTTGAAGAATAATATCAAGCAATATTGGTGGCAGAGTATGGTGCTGCTGCACGAGAACATCGTAGGTATTGATTCTGCTATTTTTATGCATCCTACTAT
>ERZ1106978.1066-NODE-1066-length-16745-cov-3.512283_pt1 | contig 16745 bp, 10 predicted proteins | sample MGYA00403689_ERZ1106978 | MGnify/ENA primary metagenome ERZ1106978 (study PRJEB35170, sample SAMEA104062434) | human gut metagenome | biome: human gut; feature: human-associated habitat; material: faeces | place: Denmark | collected 2012-08-02 ...
AAAAGGCAGGATGACTCCCATACGTATCAGTTTCTGAGGGGCTGATACGGCTTTCTTCCCCATCAGTTCTTCATTGGTAGGAATGATTTCTTTCGGCTTTTCCGGTTTAGGGAAGGGGATACAGACGAAGTCTCCTTTGCGGAGTTTATAACCAGGCTCATTCATTTCCGGATTTGCCGCTTTCAGTTCGGCTTCTGTCAGATTGAAATCCCGGGCGATGCTGTATAAAGTTTCCTTGCGTTTTACCTTGTGCATTTCCCGGCATCCGGATTGTGCTACTCCTTGCGGTTGGGCGGTCTCCTTCACCGGGGTCGTGTTCACGGGTGTGGTGGAAGCCGGGATACGGATAACCATTCCCGCTTTGAAGTTTTCGGCCGTAAGTCCCGGATTGGCTTTGCAAATATCGTCGGCACTTACTTGGTAAGTTTTAGTCAGTTTGTAAAGTGTTTCTCCGGCTTGAATCGTATGGAAACGTTTTTCTTGCGTACCGTTTTGCTGTTGCGGAATCGTCAGTGTTTCTCCGGCCTTGATACCTGTAGAGGCCGTTGGGTTCAGCTTGAGGATAGATTCGGGAGACACTTGATAAGTGCGGGCTATGGAATATACCGTTTCTCCTTGTTTAATGGTATGTACGAAAGTTTCCGTCTCCTGCGCACGAGCCGTCAGTTGTAAGGAAAACAGGGCGATTACGACATATATAAATCTTTTCCAGTGTGCCATTTCTTTTTTTCTGATATTGCGGACAAAATTACATAAAAAAAGTGGTTATGTCAACGGGAAACATTATTTTTGCACAAATATTCAGGCATGAAAACTATTTTGAAGTATTTGTTTTTAGGTTTATTCTGTGCTGTTTCTTTTTCGCTTTCGGCACAAACGGCTTATCCTACGGCTAATCCGGCTGCGCGTTATACGACGGCCACGGGCGAAGAGTTGGAAGATGCGTCCGAACCCCAGTCGGCTCCGTTGGCGGGGCATTTTACTTCCAATGTGGAAGATTTAGGGGATTATACGGTACGGTATGAGTGGCGTGTGTATCGCGAAGGACAAGAGAATACTCCGATTATAGACCGTTTCGATGAGAATCTGGAGTACACTTTCACCGAAAGCGGTACGTTTTACGTGCAATTTTATGCTACTTTCGTGCATGGCAACGATACTATCGTGTTTCCCGAAGAGGGGACGGCAGAACCGTTTGTGGTCTCCATCAGCGAGTCTGTTCTGGAAATGCCGAATGCCTTTTCTCCCAACGGAGACGGTTACAATGATATATATAAGGTAAAGGAAGGCTATCAGTCCATCGTCAGCTTCAAAGCTGTCATTTTCAACCGGTGGGGACAGAAATTGTACGCTTGGGATACTCTGGACGGCGGATGGGATGGGAAGTTTCATGGCAAGACCGTCAAAGACGGGGTGTATTTCGTGGTGGTCAATGCACGCGGAGCCGACGGCAAGGAATATAAGATAAGAAAAGATGTGAATGTGCTGACCGGTTATTCGGGGACGGGCACCAATGGAAATGATTAATAGGATGATGGATAACGAAACAGAAAAAATAGAAGTGTTCGGCGCGCGGGTGCACAATCTGAAAAATGTGGATGTGGAACTGCCGCGCAACAGTCTGACGGTGATTACCGGGTTGAGCGGGAGTGGGAAGTCTTCATTGGCTTTCGATACGATATTCGCCGAAGGGCAGCGTCGCTACATAGAAACATTTTCGGCATACGCGCGTAACTTTTTGGGTAACTTGGAGCGTCCGGATGTAGATAAGATTACAGGGTTGAGTCCTGTGATTTCCATCGAACAGAAGACGACCAATAAAAATCCCCGTTCTACGGTAGGGACCACTACCGAAATCTATGATTTCCTGCGTTTGCTGTATGCCCGTGCCGGAGAGGCTTATTCTTATTTGTCGGGCAAGAAGATGGTACGTTATACCGAAGAGCAGGTGATCGATTTGATTATCAGGGATTACGAGGGGAGGCGCATCTATCTGTTGGCTCCCGTGGTGCGTAACCGTAAGGGACATTACAAAGAACTGTTCGAGACGATACGCCGCAAGGGGTATTTATATGTGTGCGTGGACGGCGAGATTCGCGAGATAGTCCATGGGATGAAACTCGACCGTTATAAGAACCACAGCATAGAAATCGTTGTGGATAAGCTTTGCGTACAGCAGAAGGATGACAAACGGTTGCACGCCAGTGTGGCCACGGCCATGCAACAGGGGGAAGGTCAACTTATGGTTTACGATGCCGAAACAGAGACCGTACGTCATTACAGTAAACGTTTGATGTGCCCCGAAACCGGTTTGTCCTACCGTGACCCGGCTCCTCATAACTTTTCTTTCAACTCTCCGCAGGGGGCTTGTCCGCGGTGCAAAGGATTGGGATATGTCAGCCTGATAGACATGGATAAAGTGATTCCGGATCGTAACCTTTCGGTGTACGAGGGGGCTATCCTACCTTTGGGGAAGTATAAAAACAGCATGATATTCTGGCAGATAGATGCTTTGTTGGAAAAATACGACGCTGATGTGAAGACACCGGTCAAGGATTTGCCGGAGGAAGCGTTGAACGAAATATTGAACGGCAGCATGGACCGCGTGCGCATCAAGTCTCAGTTGGTGCACACCTCATCGGATTATTATGTGACCTACGAGGGATTGATGAAATACATCCAGATGATGCAAGAGAACGAAACTTCGGCTTCGGCACAGAAGTGGGCGGAACAGTTCTCCAAGACGGTGACTTGTCCGGAATGTGGAGGACGCCGTTTGAATAAGGAAGCTTTGCATTTCCGTATGGCAGACAAGAACATTTCGGAGTTGTCGGCGATGGATATCGGTGAATTGTATGATTGGATGTTGCACGTGGAGGAACGGCTGACCGACCGGCAGAGAAAGATAGCCCCGGAAATTTTGAAAGAAATCCGTTCGCGCCTGAAGTTCCTTATGGATGTGGGCTTGGATTATCTGTCCTTGAACCGTTCGTCGGTGTCATTATCGGGCGGTGAGAGCCAGCGTATCCGTTTGGCCACGCAGATTGGTTCTCAACTGGTCAATGTCTTGTATATTTTGGACGAACCCAGTATCGGTCTGCACCAACGGGACAACCGTCGGTTGATAAGCTCCCTGAAGGCTTTGCGTGACACGGGAAACACAGTGGTTGTGGTGGAACATGACGAAGAAATGATGGAGAGTGCCGACTATATCATTGATATGGGGCCGAAAGCCGGCAGGTTGGGAGGCGAGGTGGTCTTCCAGGGCACGCCGGAAGAGATGTTGAAGCAAGATACGTTGACTTCACGTTATCTGAACCGTACTTGTTCCATTCAAATCCCCGGGCAGCGCAGGAAGGGCAACGGACACTCTTTGTGGTTGAGGGGCGCACGGGGAAACAATCTGAAGGGTGTGGATGTTGAATTCCCTTTGGGGCAGTTGATTTGCATTACGGGGGTGTCCGGAAGCGGAAAGTCCACGTTGATTAACGATACTTTGCAGCCCGTCCTTTCGCAACATTTCTACCGTTCCTTGCGCGATCCTTTGCCTTACGACAAGGTTGAAGGCTTGGAATTTGTAGACAAGGTGGTCAGTGTTGACCAGTCGCCCATCGGGCGTTTGCCGCGTTCCAATCCGGCTACCTATACCGGTGTGTTCAATGATATCCGTGCGCTTTTTGTCAGTCTTCCCGAGGCGAAGATACGAGGTTATAAGCCGGGACGTTTTTCTTTTAATGTGAAGGGCGGACGTTGCGAGGCATGTGGTGGAAACGGATATAAGACCATCGAAATGAATTTCCTTCCGGATGTGTATGTCCCGTGCGAGGTATGCCACGGAAAGCGTTACAACCGTGAGACGCTGGAAGTTCGTTTTAAAGGCAAATCCATAGCCGACGTTTTGGATATGACGATTAACCGTGCAGTGGAGTTCTTCGAGAATCAGCCGGTGATTCTGAATAAAATCAAAGTTTTGCAGGATGTGGGCTTAGGATACATCAAACTGGGGCAGCCCTCTACCACGTTGTCGGGTGGCGAAAGCCAACGCATCAAGTTGGCCACGGAGCTGTCCAAGCGCGACACGGGGCAAACCATATATATATTGGACGAGCCGACCACCGGATTGCATTTTGAAGACATACGCGTGTTGCTCGGAGTATTGAACCGTTTGGTGGACAAAGGCAACACCGTGATGGTTATCGAACACAACCTGGATGTCATCAAGTCGGCAGACTTCCTCATCGATATGGGACCGGACGGCGGACGTGGCGGCGGCGAGCTTTTGTTCGAGGGTACGCCCGAGGAACTGGTGCGTTATGGGAAAGGTTATACAGCCGCGTATTTAAAGGAGGTGCTTTATGGCAAGGCAAAAGATTAACAAGACCAATGTGGCACGCTTGTTGGACAAGGCCAAGGTCGCATACGAATTGATTCCATACGAGGTGGACGAATCGGATTTGAGTGCCGTGCACGTGGCCGCCCAGTTGGGCGAAGATGTGGAACGTGTGTTCAAGACTATCGTGCTGTATGGTGACAAGACCGGTTATTTTGTTTGCGTAGTACCCGGAGAACATGAGATAGACCTGAAGAAAGCGGCCCGTGTGAGCGGCAATAAGAAATGCGAATTGCTGCCGATGAAGGAACTTTTGCCTACGACCGGTTATATCCGTGGCGGATGTTCCCCGATAGAGATGAAGAAACATTTTCCCACTTACGTGCACGAGACGGCGGCACAGTACGATTATGTTTATGTCAGTGCGGGGCAGCGCGGTTTGCAGGTCAAGTTGTCGCCCCGGAATTTGTTGGATGAGGCAAGGGCGGAATATGCCGATTTGATTGCGTTGTGATTGTAGTCAGCGGATGCGCACAGATAGGGTGCTGGCTCCGTATCCGCACCAATAGCCTTTTCCACCTTGTACATTGGATTCCAAGTCGTTAGTGTAGGGGAAGAACATATTGGAAGACAGGTTGTTCAGGTTGGAGTAACTTTTCCAGAATTCGTAAGAGGCCTGGTCCATACGGCAGAGTTTTACTTGTACCAAGTCGTCCTTTTTGAAATAGGCGGATGCGTTCTTGTCGGCTTCCGTATAGACGGAGGTCCCGCAGTACACGTCGGCCGCCACGTGCATGGGGATGACTTCATTCGAGAATACCCCCATGAAAGATAAGAGAAAAGCTTTGTCTTTTCCGTGTCTTTTGCTGAACAGTCCATAGTAGTTCCTTTCGTCGGGATTGTCTTCAAAAAAAGCTTTTATATAGAATAAGGTGTCGCTTTCGCTGCGGACGACATGCAGGGAGTCCAGTTCGACGGGTTGGGGGATGGTCGTGACGGCTGTGGCTTTTTTCCCCCGATACTCGGCAGTCAGCGTGTAAGTTTTTCCGGCCTGTCCGGTCATTTTGAATGTCGTGTATTTATAGGGCGGAAAGAAGTCATTGTCATATCCTCCGGTCAGAATCACACTATCGGTCCCGTCAGAGATGGTTACTTTCCCCCAACGTACGATATAGTTTTCGATATTCTGCATACCGGCGTCTATGGCATGGGTTTCGCCCAATAAGACCACGGGGTAGCCGCCGTCCTCAATCCATCCCTCTACGACTAATTGCGTTTGGAGTTCTGCGTCTTCTTCCTCCATGCAGGCCGTAAGTGTGGCACATGCCAGAAGTATCAGTCCGAGTGTGTATATGCAATATGGTTTCATGGCTCAGAATTTTAAAGTATAACCGATGGAAGGCAGCATGCGGCAAAGGGAATACACATGTTTGTAGCCGAAGTTCTCTTCCTGAAAGCCCAAATAACTGAAAAGGACATTACGCCGGGCATATAAATTATAAATGGAGAGGTTCAGGCTTTGCTCCCTGTGCCCACGGGGAGTGAAACGGTAGGTCAGGGCGATGTCCATGCGGTGGGTGGCAGGAAGGTTGGAGCCGTTGTACTTTCCGTATTCGCTCACCAAATTGTTATTGATGACGTACACGCTTTTGGCTTTGGTGTAGGGCGTGCCACTGGCGTATACGAAATCTCCTCCCAAGCTCCAATGCCGGTTGAACCGGTAGTTGGCTACTACGGACAAGTCGTGGCGTCGGTCGAAAGTCGAATTGAACCATTCTGTCGGACTAAGTTCGGGGAAACGGCGTCGGCTGCTTCCTATGGCATAACTGACCCAACCGGAGAGTTTGCCTCTGTTCTTTTTCAGCATGAGATTCAGACCGTAGTTATAGCCTTTCCCATGTATCATATTGTTTTCTATGTGGTAGACCTGCGTGAAGAAATCCAATATGGAACCTGAATATTCGTGCTGATGGCTCAGCTTTTTATAGTAAACTTACGCACTGATTTCCATCATTCCTTTTTGTGGCCGGAAATAATAACCCAAGGCAATGGAATGAGCTTGTTGGGGGCGTACGGAAGGAGACGAAGAGGTCCAATAGTCTACGGGCAACCCACCGTTGGAGACGGACATTTGATGAAGGTATTGGTGGTACAGACCGTAATGTACGGACAAAGTATGGGAGGGCGAGGGATGGTAGTGCAGGGTGATGCGCGGGTCTGGCGAAATGAAGCTGCGGCCATGGCTGTGGTAGGATGACAATCTCAATCCTCCGAGTACCGACCAGGAGGGGTGGAGGGAAATGTCGGCCTGAAGGTAGGCATTGGCTTCGTGGGCGTCTTCACGGAATTTGGGTGTTTCGTTTTCGATGAACGAACCGGAGACTTCGAACTGCATGGGACGGAAATGGTAATAGTTGTATTCCACACCGCCGTTCCATTGCAGATTGCCCCGTGTCCATTCCAAACGGGCGGCGTAACCGGCTTGCGTGATTCCGGAAGACAGGTTGAGGGATACGGAACTGATACCCATATCCAATGTGTTGCGGTAGCGGCTGAAAGTGGCGTTCTGTTGGAGGATAAACCGGGAGGAATGGTGTTGCCAGTGCAATGCGGCAGCCGTGTTTTGCCAATTCAGCTTGTTTTCGTCTGCAAAGTCTTCCTGCAACAGATTCATACGGTCTTGTCCGTGATACAGGCTAAGGCGGATTTTGTCGTGCGTTCCGGCTTGTTGCACAAAAGTCAGGTTATAGTCTTGCAGGCCATAGCGGAGTTGCATCTCGTCTATTTCCAACAGGTTGCCGTAGAGCAGGTTCAAATAGCTTCCCCGTCCGGATAAGTAGAGCGTGGAATGCTCGCCGGTCGGGAGCGTCAACGTACCTTCGCTTTCCATAAAACTGACAGTGGCATCAAGATGGACTTTACGGGCTATGGAATCGGTAGGGTAGAAAGAAATTTCTCCGCCCAAACGGTTGGAGAAAGCGGCATCGTGACGGTTCTTGACCAATGCCATGCCGCGGAAGTGAGAGGCGTTGAATACGGAAAACAGGCCTAACAGGTGGGAGGCGTTGAATATCGGTGCCCCGTCCATGTTTAATACGCTTTGGGAAGCTGCACATCCCTGTATGTGGATGCCGGAGGTATAGTCGTTGTTGGTGGCTACCCCCGGAAGAAGTTGCAGGCTGCGTAAGGGGTCTGCACTGCCCAATACATGAGGCATGTCTGCCAGCGACTCCATATTCCAGTACAAACGTCCGTTCCGGTCGTCCGATAAAGTGCGTGGACTGTAAGCCTTCACTTCCACTTCTTCCATTCGTTCGCTTTGCAGGCTGTCTGCGAGCGAGGCACGTAGATTTTGGTGGAACCCAACGAGCAGGAACAAAATGCTAATGGTTTTGTACATGCGAGTATGCCGGACACACGTGAAAGCAGGCCGACAACGGATTCCCACGAAGTGGAAACGCGAGTCAGCCTGCCATGGTTAAATTAAAAAAGTATGTTATAAATTCTCGAAGCGCCCGAACAATTCTTCATACGCAGCAATCAGAGATTGGAAACGTGCAACCGTGAAATACTCTCCGAACGTGTAGGTCGTGCCATTTTCGAAGTTCAATACCGGTTCGGCTGACCATTCACCGGAATAATAATAGCTTCCGGGATATGAATAATCGTAATGGACGGCTTGCCATGTCAGAGGTACGGAATAGGTGCTGTTCTTGAAGAACATCGCAGCCTGTACGTATTGGTTGGCGGCATCGACAGCCCTTTGTGTTTCCAATCGGGCAGCCTCTTTTACGCTTTCCAAAGAACCTTCCGCATTTCCTTGGTAGTAATAATAGTACCCGTCATAGTCGAAGGCATCTACCAGCCCGTTGTTGTTGTCGGCAGTGATGTTCAGGCTTATGTCGTCCATGATGTTGCAACCCAGGATTCCGTTTTTCAAGTTGGCGTTTCCGTCGAAATATCCGGATTCGATCAAATCTATGTCAGCCAAATTATGCCCGTTCACGCTGCATGACATGGTAATCAGTCGTTCGTTTCCGCTGTAAAGTTCCGATTTCACGGCAGCATCGCTGTTATTGTCAAACAAAGAATGGGTGACTTTATAACCGGCATCGGCAGCCTCGAACGTTGCATTTGCGGAATATTGCTTGCCGACATAGTCGCAGGCTTCCGTGTTGACGGTAAGCTGGGCCATGAGTTTGCCGTCGAGTTTTACGGTGCCTGTAAGGGTAGCCGGAATCTTGATGGTTTCGGAATAGGCATTCCCGGTTGCATCTTTACGGACGAATTCAAACTCTTGGCCGCTGCCTTTCACTTCGGCTACACAGTTTTTTCCTTCGTATCTGAACTTATAGATGGCGGAATTCCTCATCGATGCATCGGCAATTTGATCCCACTCTTCCGTAGTTTCGTTCCATTTCCATTCTCCGTGGAGTTGGCTAATTTCGTACACATCGCCGATAGCTCGCTTGGAGGCCAGTGCGGCAATGTCTCCTTGTGCGCTAAGGCGCATGGTGCGCATGAGGCTTCTCCAACCGTAATCCGGACGGTTCGGGTTGTCGGGGAGCATGACTTCGTCATCCTCGTTGAAGAACGTGTTTTCGCAATATTCCAACAGCGAGATGGTTGGTTTGAGGCGTTCCACATCTATCTTTGCGGCCAATGCCTTGCCCACACGGTCTATCTCCTCTTATGCCTGCTCTACGGTCGTGACGGGGACGTTACCGTTTCCATTTCCACCGCCCGGACCTTCATTTCCGTTGTTGTCATCATCGCTGCACGCCGTTGTCATACACAATGCCGCACCTAAAAATAAAGAATAGAATAGTCTTTTTCTCATTGTTTAGTTGGTTTAAGTGGGAAGTTAACGGTATTTTTCTTGCATGCATACGGGAATGCTTCCCTTCATTTCCTTGAGCATGAATGTACTATTTCGTCTGCAAATATAGTAATTTTAATATAAGAAGAAATATATTCACTCTATTTTATATTATATTAATATATGAGTGTTACTCTGAATTTCAGTATTTGGATTTCTTTTCTTTTACAACACGGTAGAGAGGTAAGGACATCGGTACACGGTTCTGCGCCAAACGATTTTTTAGTCTCAGCCGATTGATTTTTCAATCACAGCCAATCGTTTTTTCGTTCTGCGGAGATTAATTTGTGTTTTGTTAGTATTTGAAATACAGCTTTTTATGATGCTGATTTTGTGGAACGGCTAAGACCTTTACGTTGTATTTCCAAGAGGAATAAAACCGGACAGACAGAAAAGGGAAAAACAAAAGCCGGTATTTTTCGGCGTACCTCCGAATACCGGCTTTTCCCGCTGTGGAAAGATTTATTTCTTGAGGTTGGCTTTTTCCAATCCGTAACCGTATTGCTTATCGGCGGACTTGAGCAGGAAAGCCACCAACAGGGAGAGAATGGCTATACCGGTGAAAATGCACATGGGGAGGGTATAGTCGTAAAGATTGGTTGTTTTACCGTTTACCACTTCCTGGCCCGTGATGCAATAGTTTTCGAGTACGCTGCCAATGAGAGCCGGAATACCCCATAACCCGATGTTCTGGATGAAAAATATCAGGGCGTATGCCGTACCCAGTTGTTTGACCGGGAATATTTTGGCCACGGAAGGCCACATGGCGGACGGGACGAGAGAGAAGGCGATGCCCAGAATAATCATCAGGATGATGGCTACCCAAGAGGCGTGGATGAAAGGAATGGCATAGATGGCATGCACGCAGATGAGCATAAAAGCTCCCAACATCATAATGGAAGCAGCCTTTCCTCTCCGGTCTATCATTCCGCCGAACACAGGAGTCAGGAACAGCGCGCCCAAAGCAGGAAGGCCCGCAAAGGTACCGGCGATGTCTTCGGATACGTTGTATTTCGTCACCATCAATTCGGTAGCGAATTTCTGGAAGGGGAATACACAAGAATAGAACAGGACACACAAGAGGGCAATGAGCCAGAATCCCGGATTGCTGACTACGGCCACCACATCCTTGAAGGAGAATTTTTCATCATCGCCGCAGGAGGTGTCGATCGTGACCTGGCGGTCGAGCTTGCGGTCCATGAAAGTGAAGCATAGGAAAGAAACCAGTCCGCCGACGAGCAGGACGGCACCGATGAGCAACGGAGTGTCGAGATGCCAGTTCTTGGCTACGGGGATGGCTACTGCGTATGCCACTTGCGAGCCGACGCGGGCCAAGGCGACCTGTACGCCCATGGCCAAAGCCATTTCCTTGCCGTGAAACCATTTGGCGATGATTTTTGTTACCGTTATGCCGGCCACTTCGGCACCGACACCGAATACGGAATATCCGGCCGAGGCCATGAAGACATCCAGTTTGTAACCGAACAGCATCTCTTCTGTTCCGCCGAAACGGGTGATGGCAGCGTATTCGCATATCGTGCCACCTACCATCAGGATGGCGGACAGCATACCTGTGAAGCGGATACCGAATTTATCCAAAATCAGTCCGCCCCAGATGAGCATGAGCAGGAAGACATTCAGGAAACTGTAGGCTCCCGTGAAGAAGCCGAACTCACCGCTTGTCCAGTGCAGTTCGCCTTCGAGCATGCTTTTGAGCGGAGCCATGATGTCGTTTACGTAGTAAGCGGCCATCATGGTGAAAGCTACAACAAAGAGGGCAGACCAACGTGCCCACGTCTTGTCATTTAATTTTTGATTCGAAGTTTGGTTCATGACGTTTATCGTTTAATTTATTTTTTCAACCAACGGTCCAGCCAGCGGAAGAAAGTGCGCTGCCACAATATGCCGTTTTGGGGTTTCAATACCCAGTGGTTCTCGTCGGGATACAACAGGAGTTCGGCGGGGATACCACGCATGACGGCGGCACTGAAAGCCGACTGCCCTTGTGAGCTGAGGATGCGGTAGTCTTTCTCGCCGTGGATGCAAAGGATGGGCGTGTCCCAACGGTCTACGTAGAGGTGGGGACTGGTGGTGAAGGGATTCACCTTTTGCTGGTCGTTCACCTTTTCCGCGTTGTCCGGGTCGGCACTGATGCCCTTACGCCAAGGGCCTGCGCCGAGGTCCCAGTTGGGAAACCACATTTCTTCCGTTTCGTAATATTGCTGTTGCGTGTTGAAGATTCCGTCGTGCGAGATGAAGCATTTGAAGCGTTTGTCGTGGTGTCCGGCCAGATAGTACACGCTGTAGCCTCCGAAGCTGGCCCCCACGCATCCCAAGCGGTCTTTGTCCGCATACGGTTCTTTGCAAATGTCGTCGATGGCACTCAGGTAGTCTTGCATGCACTGGCCGCTGTAGTCGCCGCTGATTTCCTCCAGCCACTCCATGCCGAAGCCCGGCAGGCCGCGGCGGTTGGGAGCGATGACGATATAGTCGTTGGCAGCCATGATTTGCAGGTTCCAACGGTAGCTCCAGAACTGACTGACGGGGCTTTGCGGGCCTCCTTCGCAGAACAGGAGTATCGGATATTTTTTGGATGGGTCGAAATGAGGCGGGTAAACCACCCAACAGAGTTCCTTCTTGCCATCCGTGGTAGCGACCCAACGTTCTTTGACTTCACCCATCTTCAGGCGTTCCTGGAAATATTGGTTTTCCCGGGTGAGCTGCCTGACTTCCGCATTTTTCTTCTTTTTAAAGGAAAGGCTGTAGATGTCATCCGGCGCACTGATGCTGTGGCGGGTGACGATGAGGTTTTTACCGCATAAGGCCAGTCCGGCACCATAGTCGAAATCCCCCGTGGTCAGCGGTCTCACTTCGCCTTTGAGGTTGGTGGAGTGTACCATGCTACGTGCCTGCCATACGCCGGTGAAATAGAACGAGCGGCTGTCGGCTGCCCAACAGAATCCGTTTACTCCGGATTGGAAAGCTTCCGTAACGTAAGTTTTTGCACCCGTCTTCAGATCCAGGACGCACAGTCGGGTACGATCGCTTTCGTAACCGTTGCGCGCCATGCTGAGCCACGCCACATATTTCCCGTCGGGAGAATAAGCCGGGTTCGTGTCGTAGCCCACGTTACAATCCCGGTCCAGATGGTTTATGATTTGGTGTTCCATGGAACGCGACGGGTCGATTTCAGGCTCTTTGTAGTCGGACGGTTTGCATAGGTTCTCGGTTTGTCCGGTCGCCGTATCGTAGCGGTAGATGTCGCTGTCCGTACTGATAGCGTAGTCCCGGCCTGTCTTTTTGCGACTGGTGTACACGATATAACGGCTGTCGGGACTCCAGTTGAATTGTTCGCTGCCTCCGAACGGTAACATCGGGCATTCAAACGGTTCGCCGTTCAGGAGGTCGATGCCGTCACCCGTCCGTCCGTCTTGGACATCCGCCACGAAGATGTGGGGGATGGTGGTCACGTAACGGTCCCAATGTTTGTAGTTGAGGTCGGTGATGACCATACCGCTGGATAATGGCAGGTCGTCGTATTTTTTCTCGATAGAAGTATAAGTGTCTACGGAATGGACGATGATGACTTTTTTCCCGTCGGGGGAAAACTTGTATCCTTCCACGTCCTTATGGCAGAAACTGACTTGACGGCGTGACGTGCCGTCCAAAGCCATTTCCCATATCTGGCTGCTTCCGCTTTTACCGCTCAGGAAGGTGATTCTTTGTCCGTCCGGAGTGAAAGCCGGTTCGCTTTCGTTGTCGGCCGTGGTGGTAAGCAGGGTCGGGTTCGCGCCGTCGGCATCCATCAGGTAAAGGACGGTATGGCTCTTGTTCTGCTGTACGCTGTAATAGCTGACGGTGTATACAATCTTTTGGGCGTCCGGAGAGACGGCGAAAGTCCCGATCCGTCCCATGGCCCATAATGCCTCGGGAGTGAGGCGGTCTCCGGTAAGTGTAATCTGGTTTTTTCCGATGATTTGTCCGTCGTTGGCTCCGGATACCGGACTGGCGGAAGCCAAGGTAAGGGCTGCGGTCATAACATGAATGAGATTCATAATAGATGTGAGCTAAAAAAAATGAATCATTCCGGACGGTTGCGGATAGCCCGGAATGATTCTTAAGGATGTATTATTATTTTTTGTTTTGAGCTTGTTTCTTTTTCTGTTCTTCCAAGATGGCTTGCTGCTGTTTTTGCAGTGCTTCCAACCGTGCGGCCATTCCCGACATCTTTTTGTTAGGGTTGGCTTTATTGGCTTGGTAGTTGGCTTCGAGCTTAGCCAAAAGCTTCTTGTCATCGGTGGTCTTGCGTAGGAACCACATGATAAGAATACTAGTCAGACCGGAAAGGAAATAGTAATAGTTCAATCCGGACGAGTAGTTATTGAACATGAAGAAGAAGGCTACAGGCATGATATACATCATATACTGCATGAACTTCATTTGCTGTGCTTGTTCGCCGGTCATGCTGTTCTGCTGCTGGCGCATGCTGATCCAAGTGTTGACGATATTGGTCAGGCAGAACAACAAGCAGAAAATGCTGAGGTGGTCTCCGATAAGCCAGATGGACTTGTCCCATCGTATTACGTCATCGTATGCCGAAAGGTCGGAAGCCCAAAGGAAACTTTCTCCGCGCAATTCGATGGCGTTCGGAACGAAGTTGAACAAAGCGATCCAGATAGGCATCTGTAACAGCATCGGCAAGCATCCGCCCATCGGGCTGACCCCGTACTGGCTGTAAAGCTGCATGGTTTCCTGTTGCTTCTTCATGGCGTCTTCCGGTTTCGGATATTTGGCGTTAAGCTCGTCAATCTTCGGTTTCAGCACACGCATCTTGGCAGAAGACAAGTAAGACTTGCGTGTGGTGGGGTAGACCAGTACTTTCACCAATATCGTGAGCAACAACAAGACAATACCCATTGACAGTCCCAGACTGCTCAACCAATCGAAAATGTATATGATGAAGAAACGGTTGATCCACTTGAAGAGCGGCCAGCCCAGATAAACAAGGTCTTCCAATTCCAAATCTTTGTCACTGGCACTGAGTTTGTTCGTGTGTTGCAACAGATGGTAATTGTTCGGAGCGAACAGCATCTGCATTTGAGTAGGGGTCTTTCCGCTGGGATCGAAGAACGTTTTCATGTCGGCCTCGTAATCTTTCAGGTAACCGCTGGCTTTTTGCTGCGGCGTGCTGCTGAGGTGGGCTTCCGTGAAATCCTGATGTGCTATCAATACACAACTGAAAAACTGGTTCTTGAAAGCGACCCAATCCAAGGGTTCTGCAATCTTTTCGGATTCGGCACTGGTTTCGCTCAGATAATCCGTTCCCTCATTCTTTATTTTATACGTCAGGGAAGAATAACGGCTTTCGAAATCGAAGCCTTTTTCTTGTTGGCGTGCCATTTCATTCCATGCGATGTCCAGAGTTTTCATAGACGGAGCGAAGATATTGCCCAAACCGTTGGCTTGGATGGTAAAGTCGATCATGTAGGAATGGGGCAACAACTTGTAATCGAAATCCAGTGTACCTCCTGTGGAAGCCTGGAGACGCATGGTGAGGGTCGTGTCGCTGACGTTGATTGGGGTGAAAAAGAGGTCGCCGGAGTTGATGTTCTCCGTTTTCCCACCCAACATGAATTGCATGCGTGCGTCTTTTTCGTCGAACAGCGTCACCGGGCCGCCCTGTTGGTTCTTATATTCTTTGAGTTCAACCTTTTGGACGGTTCCCCCACGTGTATTGAACGTTAATTTAATCAGCTCGTTTTCCAATACGACGTTTTGTGCTTCTCCTCTCCTGTGGGCGTAAAACAATGACGTCGTGTCTAAAGCTACTTGTGCCTGATGCGCTATTTCAGCCTCTTCCTTGGCTTCTTGTGCCATCTGTGCCTTTTGTTGAGCCACGGTAGCGATAGAGTCCTGTCGGCGTTGGGCTTCCATTTCCGCTTCGCTCGGGCGACTGAAATAACTGAATCCGATAAGTACTGCCGCAATGAGGATAAATCCTGTAAGCGTGTTTTTGTCCATATTCTTATTTATTTGTCTTTAGATTGCTTTTTGGTGCTCAATGAATTCTCAATGGCTGCCTTTACGAATGAAAGGAACAATGGATGCGGTTTGAGTACCGTACTGCTGTATTCCGGATGGAATTGTGTACCGATGTACCATTTCAATGTCGGGATTTCTACAATCTCCACCAAGTTGCTGTCGGGGTTGGTGCCGACGCATTGCATGCCGGCTTTTTCATACTCCTTAATATATTGGTTGTTGAACTCGTAGCGGTGACGGTGGCGTTCGGAAATCTGCTTTTGTCCGTATGCCTCAAAAGTCTTACTGCCTTCACGTACATCACAATCGTAGGCTCCCAGACGCATTGTACCTCCCATTTGGGTGATATTTTTCTGTTCTTCCATGATGTCGATGACATTGTGCGGAGTCTTTTCATCCATTTCGCGGCTGTTGGCATCTACGTATCCTAATACGTTACGTGCAAATTCGATAACCATCATTTGCATGCCGAGACAAATACCGAACGTCGGAATATCGTGGGTGCGGGTGTATTCGGCTGCAATGATTTTACCTTCGATGCCCCGTTGTCCGAACCCCGGACAGATAACCACTCCCGCCATACCTTTCAGTTGCTCTTCCACATTTTCACGGGTCAGTTTTTCGCTATTGACGAAATGTGTCTTGACTTTATAGTCATTGTAGGTTCCGGCATGTGCGAGTGACTCTAAAATACTCTTATATGCGTCTTGCAAATCATATTTGCCAACCAGGGCGATGTGGACGATTTCCGTAGCTTTGTTGCGACGGTCGAGGAAGGAGCGCCATGGACCGAGTTGGGGCGTTTCACCCACCGGCATATTCATCTTGCGTAAAATAATGGCATCGAGCTTCTGGGCTTGCATGCTCAGAGGTACTTCGTAGATGGACGGCATGTCCAGGCTTTGAATGACTGCTTCTTCGTCCACATTACAGAAATGAGCCACTTTCTTCCGGATGTCCGCATTCAGTTCATGTTCCGTACGAAGTACCAAAATATCCGGTTGTATACCCAAACTCTGCAATTGCTTGACCGATGTTTGGGTCGGCTTGGTCTTCAACTCTTTTGCAGCCGCCAGATAAGGAACGTAGGTCAGATGCAGGTTGATGGCATCTTTGCCCAATTCCCAACGTAATTGGCGGATGGCCTCCAGGAAGGGCAGGGATTCGATGTCACCTACCGTTCCCCCGATTTCGGTAATTACGAAATCAAACTTGTATTTTTTACCCATCAATTTGATGTTCCGTTTGATTTCGTCCGTGATATGAGGTACGACCTGAATGGTTTTACCCAAATAGTCCCCTCTGCGTTCTTTTTCGATAACGCTTTGGTATATCCGGCCGGTAGTTATATTATTGGCACGGGTAGTCTGGATTCCGGTGAAACGTTCGTAATGTCCTAAATCCAAATCCGTTTCCTGACCGTCTACGGTAACATAGCATTCGCCGTGTTCGTACGGATTGAGCGTACCCGGGTCGATGTTGATATAGGGGTCG
>ERZ1106978.1072-NODE-1072-length-16641-cov-3.495358_pt1 | contig 16641 bp, 10 predicted proteins | sample MGYA00403689_ERZ1106978 | MGnify/ENA primary metagenome ERZ1106978 (study PRJEB35170, sample SAMEA104062434) | human gut metagenome | biome: human gut; feature: human-associated habitat; material: faeces | place: Denmark | collected 2012-08-02 ...
CGTCGGCGTGATAGGTCAGCTTGACGGCGCGGGCCTTGATGGTGATGCCGCGCTCACGCTCCAGCTCCATGGAGTCGAGGATCTGGTCCTCCATCTCACGCTTGTCCACGGTGTTGCACTCCTCGAGCAGGCGGTCTGCCAGCGTGGATTTGCCGTGGTCAATATGGGCGACGATGGAAAAATTCCGGATGTGGTTCAAATCGGTCATGGGGCAACCTCTTACTTCATGAATTTATCAATGGCGGCGCACAGGCTCGCAATGGCCTGATCGTCGCCCTCCTCCACGGCGTCGACGATGCAGTGCTGGATATGGTCCTGCAGGATCACCTTGCCGGTGTTTTCGATGGCGGCGCGTACCGCAGCGATCTGGATGAGCACCTCGGCACAGTCGCAGTCGTCCTCGACCATGCGCTTGACCTTTTCCAGATGGCCGATGGCGCGGGCCAGACGGTTGACGACGTTTTTCTTGCTCTCGTGGACGTGCGGGTGGGAGTGGGAATGGGCTTCGGTATGGGAATGCGCGTGCGTCGGCACGCCGAATTCGTTTGGTTCATGCATGGCGGAATTCCTCGCTGCAGAGATTAAATCATTACTACCATATCATATCACATTCCGGCTGGAATGAAAACCCTCCCCGGGGGAATTTTTCGACACCGCAAAGGGAAATGTAGGGGAGCGGACAGCCGGGCCCGGCTCCGCACCAGCGCAAGAAACAGGCTGACGATAAAAACGTACAAACCGATTGCGTCTGTAGCGGCGGTCAGTGACCGCCATGCAGGTTGGAAATGATTACGGAACAAATTCAGTGGCGCAGCGCGAAGCGCGAGGAAGTGCCCTTGGGGTGCAATCTCGCAGTACCCGATCGGAATGTGGGAAAGCCATCGGCGAAATCGCAGCTGCCTTCCCGAGATTGCCACGGCCCCTTCGGGGCCTCGCAATGACAAATCTGGGTATCTCAAGCCATGGAATCCCTGCCAAAGGAATCGCAACTGCCTATGGCGCTCACTGAGCGCCGCTACATTTTCTCTCGCCCGGTGGGCCTACGCAGGGAACGCCGCTACAGATGCAATTGGTTTGTACGCTTTATCGTTGCCCCTGTAAGCACAACACAGAAAGAAGCGCCCATAGGAAGGATTTGTTTCGAACCAAATTCGGAAAACGCGTTCTCGTCGGCGGCACGCTGGAGCGGAACGTCGATGAAGCGTACGATAACACTACTGAGGCCGGAAGCAGTGTCTCGGCCTATACCGATTCCGGCGCGCTGGGGGTCCCCTATGCGTTTGTCCGATGACTGAAAAGGAGGATCCCATGAAGGTCTATTCCCTGATGCTGGGCAGCTACCAGACCAATTGCTATCTCGCTGCGGATGACGACGGCGTCTGCGCTGTCATCGATCCCGGCTATACGCCAGAGCGCGTGCTGGAGGCAGCGCAGCGCTATGGCCTGACCATCCGCGCTGTCCTGCTGACGCACGGTCATTTTGACCATGTCGGCGGCGTGCGCGGCGTGGCGGAGGCGGCACGCTGCCCCGTCTGGCTGTGCGAGGCGGACACGGTCCTGCCCGAGCGTCTGACGGCCGGGCCGCTGTATTACACGGATACTTACGCCGACGGCGACACCGTCGAGGTCGGAAGCCTGCGCTTTACCGTGCTGGAGACGCCGGGCCACACGCCCGGCTCCGTGTGCCTCCTGTGCGAGAACGTCCTGTTCTCCGGCGACACACTCTTTGCAGGCTCCTGCGGCCGTGTCGATCTGGCAGGCGGCGTTCCGGCGAAGATGGGCACGAGCCTGAAGCGGCTGGCGGAGCTGCCCGGCAACTATGCCGTCCTGCCCGGCCACGGCCCGGCCACGACACTGGATGCCGAGCGCGCGGACAATCCTTATCTGCGGGAGGCGATGGCATGAAGCTGCTCCTGCGCGGCCACGACGACCGCTATGCCGTCGAGCAGCTCCAGCTCGCCCTGTTCCCGGAGGAGCCGATGGAGCCGGTGACGGAGCCGTTTTCCGGCGACGGGGCGGTTTCGTCCCTGCACACCGGCGCGGTCTGGCTCACGGCGGAGGCCGACGTGCCTGCGCGCCGCCGTCTGCTGCAGAACACCTATTATGAGGCGGCCATGTGCCTGCGCGAGCCGCCCGCCTGGGGCAGTCTGTCCGGCGTCCGCCCGACGAAGCTCACAACGCGCGCCCTGCTGGAGGGTAAAACGCCCGCCGAGGCGGAAAAGCTCCTGCGCACGCGCTACCATGTCTCGCCGGAGCGCAGCCGCCTGTGCGTCGAGGCCTCGGAGGCCACGGTACAGGCAGCGCAGCTGCTGCGGCCGCAGGACGTGTCCGTCTATGTCGGCATCCCGTTCTGCCCGACACGCTGCGCCTACTGCAGCTTCGTCAGCTCGTCCATCGAGCGCTTTTCCGGCCTGCTTGAGCCGTATCTCGACGCGCTGATACGCGAGATCGCCCATACGGGCGACCTGCTGCGTGCGTCCGGCCGGACGGTCCGCACGCTGTATATCGGCGGCGGCACGCCCACGACGCTCTCGGCGGCCCAGCTGCGCAGGCTCATGGAGGCGCTGCGGACACATATTGACTTGACAGAGCTGGTAGAATATACGGTGGAAGGCGGCCGTCCGGACACGCTCGATGCCGAAAAGCTCGAAACGATCGCGTCCATGGGCTGCGGCCGCATGAGCATCAACCCCCAGACCATGAACGACGCCGTCCTTGCGCGGGTCGGCCGCCGCCACACTGCGGCGCAGACCGTGGCCGCCTATGAGGCGGCGCGCGCAGCGGGCTATGACGCTGTGAATATGGACCTTATCGCGGGCCTGCCCGGCGATGACCCGAAGTCGTTTGCCGATTCGCTGCGGCAGGTGCTGGCGCTGGCCCCGGAGAACGTGACCGTCCACACGCTGGCTCTCAAAAAGGGCGCGGACCTTTATGCCGAGCGGATGGAGCTCCCCTCGGCGGACGACGTGGCGCAGATGCTGGCCGGGGCGGAGGCCTCGCTCCGCGCGGCGGGCTACACGCCCTACTATCTCTACCGGCAGAAATACATGTCCGGCAGCTTTGAGAACATCGGCTGGTGCCGCCCGGGCACGGCCGGACTTTACAACATCTATATGATGGAGGAGATGCATTCCATCGTGTCGCTCGGCGGCGGGGCCATGACGAAGATCAACCTGCCAGACGGCCGTCTGGAGCGCTTCCACAATCCCAAATTCCCGCAGCAGTATCTCGAGCGCATCGGCGACGTTCTGGCTCAGAAGGACGCGGCGTTCCGCCTGCTGTGAGGCACGGAAAGGAAATTTATGGACACTTTATTTTCCAATGTGACGATCGTGACCATGGACGAGGCCATGCACGTCTACTTTGATGCCTACCTCGGCGTGACGGACGGCAAGATCAGCTATCTCGCGCGCGAGGCCCCCAAGGAGAAGACAAAGCGCCTTGTTCCCGGTGAGGGCATGGTGCTCATGCCCGGCCTCATCAACTGCCACACGCATCTGCCGATGTCCGTGCTGCGCGGCTATGCCGACGATGTCGAGCTTTCGAGCTGGCTCAACGACTATATTTTCCCGCATGAGGACCGGCTCGACGGCCGCAGCGCCAAGGCGGCAGCCCTGCTGTCCATTGCCGAGTGCGTCCGCTTCGGCACGACATCCATCTCGGATATGTATAACTTCTGCGACGAGATCGCCGAGGCCGTGGCCGAGTCCGGCATCAAGGCCAACATTGCCCGCGGCGCGACACTGTTCGGCGAGGACTTCGATTTTGAAACGCACCCCGCCTGCCGCGAGCTTGTCGCCCTGAAGGAAAAGTGGGACGGCTATGACAACGGCCGCATCCGCGTCGAGGCCTCCGTGCACGGCGAGTATACCTCGGACTACCGCCTTTGGGACGCGCTGAGCGAATTTGCCATCAACGAGAAGGTCGGTATGCACGTCCACCTGTCCGAGACGAAGGCCGAGCATGAGCAGTGCCTCGAGCGAAACGGCCTGACACCCGCGCAGGTGCTCGACTGCCACCATGTCTTTGACACGCGCGCCATTGCGGCCCATTGCGTCTGGGTCACGCCGGAGGACATGCGCCTGCTGGCCAAGCGCGGCGTGACGGCCGTGCACTGCCCCGTTTCGAACCTGAAGCTCGCCTCCGGCTGCGCCCCCGTGACGGAGATGGTCAAGGCGGGCATGAACGTCGCCCTCGGCACGGACTCGTCCGCATCGAACAACAACCTCGACCTGTTCGAGGAGATGAAGGCCGCGGCCCTCATGGCCAAGGTGACGTCCGGCGACCCGAAGGCGCTGCCGGTCGAGGCCGTGCTGATGATGGCGACGGTCTGCGGCGCGCGTGCGCAGGGCCGCGAGGCCGAGTGCGGCATGCTGAAGCTCGGCATGGATGCCGACCTCGTGCTGCTCGACTTCACGTCGCCGCATCTCATGCCGTGCCACAATGTGATGTCGCATCTCGTCTATGCCGCCTCCGGCCACGACGTCGTGATGACCATGGTGCGCGGGCAGGTGCTCTATGCTGCGGGCAAGTATCCGACGATCGACCTCGACAGCGTCGTGCGCGAGCTGTCCGGCTACGTCATGCCGCGCATTTTCGAAGAAGCGCGCAGCTGATCCCAACGGAAAGGACGGATGAATGTTGGAAGAAAAGACAACGAAGAAGCAGAATTTCCTGGCCGGTGCGGCGGTGCTGTCGCTGGCGACGATGATCGTCAAGGTCATCGGCATGTTCTTCAAAATCCCGCTCAACCGCCTCATCGGCGAGGCAAACTACGGCTATTTCACCACGGCCTATGACATCTACACCGTGCTGCTCATGATCTCCACGACGGGCCTGCCCGTCGCCATGAGCCGCATGATCTCCGAGGCCCGCGCGCTGAACAACGGCAAACAGGTGCGTCAGATCTACCGCGTCTCCCTCATGGCCTTCCTGTCCATCGGCATCATCGGCTCGGCGCTGATGCTGATTATCCCGAAGCAGCTGGCCAACATGATGGAGAACCCGAACGCCATGTGGTCCATCTTTGCGCTCGGCCCGGCCGTGCTCTTTGTGTGCTACATCTCCGCCTGCCGTGGCTTCTTCCAGGGGCAGGGGAACATGGCCCCCACGGCCGTCAGCCAGATCATCGAGGCCCTGTGCAAGCTCTTCCTCGGCCTCGGCCTTGCCTGGCTCGTCATGAATCGCCTCGGCGACGGCCCGCTCGCCGCTGCCGGTTCCATCGCGGGCGTGACGATCGGCACGGTGCTCTCGGCCCTCTACCTCTTCTGCAAGACGCGCCGCCGCACGCGCGAGCTCAGCCGCGCGGAGGGGCAGGCAAGACCCGCAGGCGAGACGCTCAAGCGCCTGCTGGCCATTGCCGTGCCCATCACGCTCGGCGCAGCCGGTCTGCAGATCATCAACCTGTTCGATGCGGCGACGGTCATGAACCGCCTCATCAATGCCGCGGGCTACACGCAGGAGCGCGCGGACGTCGTCAAGGGCGTTTATAACTACTGCCAGACCATCTTCAATTTCCCCTGTGCCTTCATTCCCTGCATCACCATCGCCATCATCCCGGCCATTACGAACAGCCTGACGCTGCAGGACCGCCGCGGCGTGCGCTCCGTGCAGAATTCGTCGCTGCGACTCATGGGCCTCATCGCCATGCCCTGCGCCGTCGGCCTCATCGTGCTGGCAGAGCCCATCGTCGCCCTGCTTGGCGGCTACACCGGCGCGAACCTCACGCTCGCCACGAAGCTCATGGCCATCCTTGGCGTCGCCGTGGTGTTCAACAGCATCGTGCTTATGACGGACGCCATCATGCAGGCGCACAACCACGCCGTCATCCCCGTCATCAACACGCTCATCGGCGGCATCGTCAAGGTCATCGTCAACTACATTCTCGTCGGCAACCCGGATATCGCCATCACGGGCGCGCCCGTCGGCACCATCGCCTGCTATGCCGTCATCACCGTGCTGAACCTCATCGCCATGCGCCGCGTGCTGCGCCGCAATGCGCCGAAGCTCCTGCCGAACCTGTGGAAGACGACCATCGCCGCCGTTCTCATGGGCGGCACGACGTGGCTGGCCTACTGGGGCCTCGGCCGCATCGGCATGGGCCGTGCCGTCGCCTGCCTCGGCTCCATCGTCGTGGCGGTCCTCGTGTACGTCGTGCTCATCATTGTGCTCAAGGTTTTGACCTATGAGGACTGCCTGCTGCTGCCCAAGGGCGAGAAAATTGCAAAAATTCTGCGCGTTCGCTGATTTTTTCCAGAAAAAACCTTGCGTATTTGCCCGGCATGTGGTAGATTTTATAAGCATGCGCTCGGGGATCTCCCCGGAGAATGATATACTGAGAAAAGAGGATACCCATTATGAACAAGACTGAACTCATTGCGGAAGTCGCCAACAAGGCCGGCCTGTCCCGCAAGGACGCAGAGAAGGCGCTCGGCGCCGTCGTTGAGACCATCACGGAAGCCGTCGTCAAGGGCGACAAGGTGCAGCTCGTCGGCTTTGGCTCCTTTGAGACGAAGCAGCGCGAGGCGCGCACGGGCCGCAACCCCAAGACGAAGGAGACCATCGAGATCCCGGCAACGCGTGTTCCCGTGTTCAAGGCCGGTAAGGCCCTGAAGGACGCTGTCGCAGAGTAATTCTTCTGATATTTTACAAAGATTTAACAGAACATTAAAGATGAGAGGCTGCTCCGCTTTGGCGGGGCGGCCTCTTTTTTGCGCCCAAATGACGATAAAAAATGGATATTTTTCCGAATAAAGCCTTGAATTCGACGGGGGATTATGGCATAATTATCTTAAACTTTTGCATGGTAAAGGATAACGGGATTCGTCCTTTCCTGTAAAAGAATGAAAATCAAAGGAAAGAGGTAAAAGCGATGTTAAAAGGCAAGGCGAAGCGATCCCTCGCATTTGTCCTGGCTGCCTGCATGCTGCTTGCTCTCCTGCCGTCCTTCGGCGCGGGCGCAAGCGCGGCAAACGTGTCGTATACCGAGGTCGATCCTTCCGTGATCGATACGGGCGCGGCCGTGCTGCCGGAAGCAGAGCAGGACGCGGAGCAGGACGTTCCTGCCGCGGACGAGGAGGTCCATGTGATCATCCTGTTCGAGCAGAACTCCCTGGCGAAGAAGGGCTTCTCTACCAAAGACCTGCTGGAGGATGAGGCGGCTGTCAGCTACAGCAGCAGCCTGAAGAAGCAGCAGCTGTCTCTGGTCGACCGCATCGAGCGCGAGGCGCTCGGCGGGGAGGAGCTGGAGATCCGTTATCAGTTCACCGTTGCCGTCAACGGCGTTGCAACGGTGGTGCCCTATGGCAGGATCGAGCAGATCCTTGCCGTGGACGGCGTGGCGGATGTCTACCTGGAGGAACGCTACGAGCTCGATGCGACGGTCCAGCCGGATACGGCGACTGCGGGCGAGATGGTCGGCTCCTACAGCGCGTGGGCGGACGGCTACACCGGCGCGGGCAGCCGCATTGCCATCATCGACACGGGCCTTGATCTGTCGCATCCCTCGTTTTCGGAGGGCGGCTATTACTACAGCCTGGGCATCAGTGCGGCGAGCTTCGGCAAGAAGATCTCCGATTACAACCTTCTGACGAAGGAAGAGATCAAAAAGGCGCTGCCCAACCTGAGCATTTCCGCGGACGAGAACCCGCCCAAGGCGGACGACCTGTACCGCAATGCCAAGGTCCCCTTTGCCTATAACTATGTGGACGACGGCCTGGATGTCTCCCACGATGCCGAGGGCGACAGCAACGGCGACCACGGCACGCATGTCGCCGGTATCGCGGCGGCGAACCGCTATGTCCCGCACTATGACGCTGACGGCGACCTGTACTATGATAAGCAGGAGCTCGGCGTTACGGGCGTGGCCCCGGATGCCCAGCTCGTCGTGATGAAGGTCTTCGGCGTGGGCGGCGGCGCCTATTCTGCCGACTATATGGCCGCCATCGAAGACGCCATCTGGCTGAACTGCGACAGCGTCAACCTGTCCCTCGGCTCCGGCAGCGCAGGCCGCAGCTACGCCTCGAAGAGTGATCAGCAGATCCTCGACAGCTTCCGGAACACGGATACCGTCGTAACGATCTCTGCCGGCAACAACGGCGCATGGGGCGAGAACGTTCTGACCGGAACCGGCATGACCTATACGACGGATGTGCGCATGCACACCGGCGGCAGCCCCGGCTCCTATACGAACTCCTTCACGATCGCCTCCGTGACGAACACGAGCATGAGCGGCGTGATGGGCAAGTTCAACGGCGTTGCCGCGATCCCCGGCGACACCGGTGAGACCTACGGCGCAAAGAATTTCTCCACGCTCGATACGAGCGAGGACCAGAGCGGCACGACGTATGATTATGTCTTCCTCGGCGATCCCGTCAAGGGCGAGGGCATCTACGGCCTGCCCGAGAACTATGCAAACGTCGACGTGAAGGGCAAGGTCGTCCTGATCTCCCGCGGCAATTCTTCGTTTTCGGACAAGGCCAACGCGGCCATTCAGGCAGGTGCCGCGGCGGCCGTCATCTACAACAACGCGCCCGGCTCCATCAACATGAACCTGTCGGACTATAACTTCCCGAATCCTGCCGTTATGATCGAGCAGGCCAAGGCCAAGGAGATCCTCGCGGCTTCGACGCAGGATGAGACGACCGGCCTCTGGGGCGGCAAGATGACCGTCTCCGCCAAGGCCGAGACGCTGCACGGCGTGGCCGACGGCTACAAGCCCAGCTCGTTCTCCTCCTGGGGCACGACGGAAAATCTCGACCTGAAGCCCGAACTTATGACGCCCGGCGGAAACATCTATTCCACGCTGAACCACAGCAGCTACGGCGTGATGAGCGGCACGTCCATGGCGGCTCCGTCCGCAGCGGGCGGCGCAGCGATCATGGCGCAGTACATCAAGGAACACAAGCTCAGCAAGCAGGAGGGCCTCACGGTCCGTGCGCTGGCCATGGCGCTCATGATGAGCACGTCCGAGCCGCTGACCGACCCGGACACCGGCGTGACCTATTCCCCGCGCCAGCAGGGCTCCGGCCTGATGCAGCTGCAGGAGGCCGTGACATCTCCGGCCTATCTGCTTGTCGGTGAGAAGGAAGGCAACGACGGTAAGGTCAAGCTGACCTTCGGCGACGATGCGGAGCGCACCGGCGTCTACACCGGCAGCTTCTCCGTCCAGAACCTGTCCGATTCTCCGCTGCACTATGCACTCAGCGGCAAGGTCACGACCATGGCCGTCGAGGAGATCGAGGGCGAGGATTACATGAGCGACAGTGCCTATGCGCTGGATGCGAACGTGACGTTCTCCGCCGACGGCAAGAGCGTCTATGTCTATGACCTTAACGGCGACGACAAGGTCGACGAGCAGGATGCGCTCGTCCTGCTGCAGGCCGCAAACGGTACGCATGACGCGCTCGACGCCGAGACCGTGCAGAAGTACGACCTCGATGCCGACGGCACCATCACCACGGCCGATGCGCAGCTCTATCTTGCGGCGGTCAAGGGCGACAAGAGTGTCGTGGACGTCTACGCCGTGACCTACGAGGTCCCCGCAAACGGCAGCATGAACGTCAGCTTCACCGTCCGCCTGACCGACGGCGACAAGGCGTGGCTGAACGAGCATTATCCGAACGGCTCCTATATCGAGGGCTTCCTCTATGCCGATTCCTGCGACGGCGACGGCCGCCAGCTCTCCGTCCCGATGCTGGGCTTCTACGGCAGCTGGGCCGAGCCGAGCATGTATGACAAGTCCGTATATCTCGAGGATATGTGCACCGCGGGCGCAACGGGCTACGTTGCCCAGCGCACGAACTTCCTCGTGCAGCGCATGGCAGGCTCCACGTCCGGCTACTACTTCGGCGGCAACCTCTATGCCGAGGATGACGAGGCCATCGCGGACCGCGCGTCCTTCGCCAATGAGAGCGGCAATACGATCTATGCGGCCGTTCCGACCATGATCCGCAATACGTCCGATCTGAAGGTCACGATCCGCAATGCCGAGACCGGCGAGGTCTATAAGACCGTCGACTACGGCACGGCGACCGGCGCATATTACTCCGCCTCCTCCGCCGCATGGTCCGCTACCGGCACGCAGGTCAACCTGAGCTGGCGCGGCACCGCGGCGGACAACAAGACGCTCCTGCCCGAGGGAACGCCCATCGAGGTCGTCACCCGCGCCGTCTCGGAATACTACTGGGATCGCGAGACGGAGACGGTCATCGGCGGCGAAGAGAACCTGCCGGAGGGCGCCTTCTGGACGACCCGCTTCGTGCTGGACAACACCGCCCCGCAGGCCAACGACATCGTGCTGCACAGCAGCGCTGCCACCGGCAAGCGTTCTCTGAGTGTCACGGTGCAGGATAACCGCTATGTCGCGGCCGTCCTCCTGCTCAGCCGCAACGGCAAGCAGATCCTTGCGCGCCAGGCCGTCAACCAGACGGAGCCCGGTGCAGAGACAACGGTGGAATTCCCGCTCGACGGCATCTACACCAACGACCTGCTCGTCGCGGTCTATGACTACGCCTGCAATGTCACCGCCTATCAGACGAGCTTCGGCGGCAATGTTGAGCAGCCTGCGGCAAACGCTACGCTCCGTGCGGCCGTTCCCGGCACGGATGACACGACCCTCTTCCTCGAGCTGAACACCGAGGACAAGAGCAGCATCAAGGCCCTGAACGAAAACAATCCCCTGCCCGCATCTGTCCTTTCCGTCACGAGAGGCCCGGAGGGCAAGCTCCTGCTCGCAAGCAACGAGCTGGATGATGCAAAGAACCTTGTTTCCACGCTCTACAGCGTCGATGAGACGGACTACACCGCTACGAAGATCGGTTCGCAGAGCAAAGCGGCCTACACGGCTATGGCCTATCTGCCGCACCTGAACGGCGGCACCCTGCTGGCCGGTTACGGCTACAATCTCCTGCGTGTCGACACCGCGACCGGCACGATGACGAGCCTCGGCAGCTTTGCCTCCGTCATTGGCAGCGGTGTCTACATCGTCGGCATGACCTATGTCGGCCCGGAGGAGACGGAGCAGTACGGTACCTGCGATAATTTCGCCATGCTGTGCAGCGACGGCAGCGTCTACCTCTTCTCCATGGCTTACTACACGAATGCCAACGGCCGCAAGACATATGGCCTGTACTCCAGCTCGCTGCTCGGCAACGTGCCGGACGTGATGGCGAACTACGCCGCCGGTTCTGCGCTGTACTATGCGGATAACCGCCTGTACATCAGTGTGCTGACCACGTCGGCCTCCAAGCTCAGCTATGTGGACCTGACGGCCGACATCTTCTGGCCCATTTCGATCGGGCAGATCAGCGCGGCGCCCGTCGCCCTGTACTCCGCAATGCAGAATGCGGCTGCGGACGACGCAGCGGCGCTTGCCCCGTGGGCGGAGCGCCAGACCGGTATGCAGGCTCTGGAGCCCGCCGCAGCGGAGACGCTGACGGCCCAGCCGCTCCCGGCTCTGCAGTGAGCGCGGCACGGAAAGGAGACTTCCTGTTATGATGAAAAAACTCTTTGCGCTGCTTCTTGCAGCCGTAATGCTGCTGGGCGCCGGTGCGACGGCTCTGGCCGCCGAGCCTGAGGGCGCGGGCTATGTCATCAGTATAGCGAACAGCAGCACAACGAACAGCCTGACGGTCGACCTGCTTACCTGGGAAGGTATGAAGAACGGCCGGCTGGAGCTGACGTACCCCGAGGAACTGACGCTCGTTTCCGCCCGCAGCACGCTGGATGCCGGGGCCGGCATCACCGACCTCGACGCCTCGAAGCCCGGCACGGTGCACTTCGCCTGGGCGGCCTACACCGCGCAGAAGGATGGAACGCCGGTCCTGCGCCTCACGTTCCGCGGCCAGCACGGCAAGACCTATTTTTGGAACGTGATCGATACGGAGACCGGCTGGCAGAGTAAGTCCATGCTGCCCTTCGACTATCGCTTTAACGATGTCCTGGACGAGAACGCCTGGTATTACGATGCCGTTTACGCCGCCTGGGACGCAGGCCTGATGAACGGCGTGGGCGAAGGCCTCTTCGCGCCGAACGCCACGCTGGACCGTGCGACGCTTGCGACCGTCCTCTATCGTGAGGCGGGCGAGCCTGCCGCGAAGGGCACGGCGTCCTTCACGGACATTGCCGAGGGCCAGTGGTACACCGACGCCGTCAACTGGGCGGCAGAGCAGGGCGTGGTCAACGGCTATCCCGACGGCACGTTCCGCCCGGAGGCCCCGATCACCCGTCAGGAAATGGCCACGATGCTCTATCGCTACTGGAAGCTGCGGGGCGGCAAGTATACCGCGAAGGACGATGTCCTTGCGGGCTATCAGGACCGCGGCGAGGTCGCCGATTGGGCGCTGGAGGCCATGAGCTGGACGGTGCAGTCCGGCATCATCGTCGGCATGACGCCCACGACGCTGAACCCGGCCGGCAGCGCAACGCGCGCGCAGGTCGCTCTGGTGCTCGTCAACTACCTGAAGATGAACTGATCCCGAGACCGCAGGCTCCCGCCGTCTTCCGGCGGCGGGAGCGCCCCCGAACGATTCTGAAAGGAAGGAAATCTGCATGAAAAAGCGGATGTTATCCCTGCTTCTGGCGGTCGCGCTCGTGCTTGGGCTTTGCCCGAGCGTCTTTGCGGCGGGAAGCAGCTATGCCGATGTGCTCGACACCCATTGGGCGCATCCCTATATCGAAGACGTCACGGAAAAGGGCATCATGAACGGCGTGGACGATAAGAACTTCGCGCCGGAGGATGCCATGACGCGCGCCATGTTCGTCACGGTCCTTGCCCGCCTGAGCGGCGACACGTTCACGGAGCAGACCAGCTTCTCCGATGTCCCGGCCGGTCAGTGGTATTCCGCTGCCGTGAGCTGGGCGGCGGAAAACGGCATCGTGCTCGGCTATCCGGACGGCACGTTTGCCCCCGACAAGGCCGTTTCCCGTGAGGACGCCATGACCCTGCTGGTCCGCTTTGCGGGCTGGAAGGCGCTCACGCTCCCCGAGGGCGGCGAGCTGACCTATGCGGATGCCGCGAGCATCCAGGACTATGCGAAGGAGGCCGTCGCCGCGGCGACTGCGGCCGGGATCCTGGCCGGTTATCCGGACGGCACGTTCCTGCCGCAGAAGTCCATCACGCGCGCCGAGGCCGCCAAGATCCTCAGCACGCTCATGAAGGTCACGGATTATACGCCGGTCGAGCCGACGGAGCCCTCTGAGGAGCCGACGGAAGAGCCGACGGAGGAACCCACCGAAGAGCCGACCGAGGAGCCGACGGAAGAGCCCACGCAGGAGCCCACCGAGCCGTCCGAGCCGACGGAGCCGGGCAAGACTGTGACCGTCACGTTCCGCGGCGAGAACGGCTATGCCAAGTACCACGGCCAGAAGGTCGCGAGCATTGAGGTCAACACGAACGAGCCCTATGTGGAGTTCGGCCTCTACGGCGTGGCGGAAAACGGCTTTGAGCTCGACACCGCCTCCGCCTCCGCGGGCACGCTCGTCCGCGCGGAGAACGTATTCATCCTCTCGGACTTTGATGAGGATGTTACGGTCGACTTCACGACCCGCTACCGCACGATGCAGGTCAATTTCGTCATCAGCCCGAACGCCAACGCCATGTACGTCGACACACCCGTGAGCGTGACGTGGGGCCAGCCCGTCCCCGTGCCGGAGACCCGCCGCGTCGGCTCCCATGTGTCGAACTGGTACACGGACGCCGCCTACACGCAGGTCTATGACTTCTCCACGCCGGTCACGACGAACCTGACGCTCTACGGCAAGTGGGAGACCAATGTCTATACCGTGACCTATATCGTCGACGGCGAGGTCTACTATTCCACGCAGGTCGATCACGGCAAGTATGTCACGAACCCGAAGAATCCGACGAAGAACAACTACGTCTTCGACGGCTGGTATACGGACGAGGCCTGCACGCAGCTCTTCGACCGTAATCAGAGCATCAAGGCTGATGTGACGGTCTATGCCGCATGGGCGGAAGCCAAGCTGAACTATGTCTATCTCGACGGCAAAAACGGCGACGACAGCAAGTCCGGTATGACAGCCTCCGACGGCGTCAAGACGTTCGCCCGTGCCAAGGAGCTGCTGGCGGATTCGGCCTACAAGGTCATTTATATCACGAGCATGGTCACCGTCGGTGATACGCAGGTCTGGGATCTGAGCGAGTATCCGGGTGCGGTGGTCACGCGTGCCGAGGGCTACAAGAGCAGCTACATGTTCTGGGTGAACGCCACCGGTAACCTGACGCTCCAGAATATCTGCATTGACGGCGGCGCGCAGCGCTGGGCTGCCGAGGACGGCACGCCGTTCTCCAGCTATATCGTCGGCAACTGCACGTCCGGCAAGCTGACGCTGAATGCGGGCACCGAGATCTGCAATACCGTTACGACCAGCAGCAATATTCTCTATCTGCATAACGCCGACTTCACCATGAACGACGGCGCGAGCATCCATGACAACACCTGCAAGACGGCGACGATCGGCCTTTCGACCACGAAAGGCGGCAGCAGCATCGTCCTGAACGGCGGCGAAATTCACCACAATACCGTGACCGATGCCGCGAAGGCAAACGTCAGCGTCTTGAGCGTCCCGGCCGGTGCCATCAGCTTGTCCGGAAGCTCCACGAAGGGCTTTACGACGTTCACAATGAACGGCGGTAAGATCTACGCCAACAATGCCACTGCCGAGGGCAGCCTGAAGGGCGTGGGCGCGATCCTTGTCGGTCAGTATGTCAATGCCGAATTCAAGGGTGGCGAGATCACCGGCAATGTCGGCGCCAGCGCAGGAGCCATCCTGCTGCAGGGCGGCTCGGCAACGAAGCCCAGCAGCTGCACGCTGGAAAACGGCAGGATTTTCGGCAATACCGCTACGGCGGGCGCAGAGTACCAGATCTACGCCCACGGCAGCATGATCCTGGCCAACCAGAACATGGTCGAAAGCAGGATCCTTCTGATGGACAGCACCAGCCGCCTGCCGGTCCTCGTGACCTCCGCGCTGCAGAAGCCGCTGCAGCTGCAGCTTGAGGCACAGGTCTACATGAATCAGATCGTCGGTGGTAAGGGCTACACCGTGACCGAGGCCGACATCGCGAACATCGCCCTGTCCGATGCGCTTGATTCTCACTTCAAGCTCGACATCGATACGGAGAACAACGTCATTTACCTCAATTCCTCCCGCAACATCGGTACGGTCGTCTATCTCGCGGCCACCGGCAGCGATGCGAACGACGGCAAGACGGCCGAGACCGCCGTTCTGACGTTCGCGCGCGCGAAGGAGCTGCTTATCGAGCGGCAGTCCGCCACGGGGGACAACATCATCAGTATCCCGTCGGCCTCGGCGGGCTCTTCCCCCAAGTGCCTTGTGGTACGCAGCGACGAGACGTGGTCCCTGAAGGGCATTCCGAATGCCTATGTCATGCTGGAGAACGACACGAATACCTCTGGCAATCTTGTCGAGGTCCTGAACTGCACACTGACGCTTGAGGACATCACGTTCGACGGCAACCGCTACTATCAGCTCAAGGGCAAGTACGCTACGGCGATCCGCGGTGACTGGAGCGACGGCCAGAAGGCGCAGATCGTCGTTAAGTCCGGCACCGTGTTCCGCGATTTCGACGATGATGCCATCTATGCCTATGGCTCGATCGTTACCATCGAGGACGGCGCAGTCTTTGAGAACATCAGGAAGGGCTCCGCCGTCTTTGCAACAGGCTCGGTGCAGAAAACGGACGACAAGTCTTCCGAGGTCATCGTCAACGGCGGAACGTTCCGCAACAACCTCTATTCCTGCCTCAGCATTCTCGGCCAGAGCAAGCTTACTGTGAATGGCGGCCTGTTTGAGAACAACGTCGTCAGTAATACCAAGGGCGGCGCCGCCATTCTCGGCGATTCGGCCGGTGCGGAGATTACAGTGAACGGCGGTATCTACCGCAACAATGCGCTGACGGCGGAGACCGGCACAATGAGCATCGGCACCGTTCTGCTGGCCACGAACGGCTGCAAGGTCACTGTCACGGGCGGCGAATTCTACGGCAATACCTGCGCCTCGGCTGAAAACGGCAACGGCTTTGCCTGCAGCGGCACGAACGCGGCGGACATCACGCTGAAGCTGAAGACCGGAACGAACATGACCAATGCTCCGTTCTTCTGGAATACGCCGAGCAAGACGGCTTGCCTGAACATCGCCTCGGCCCTGCCCGGCGCGATGAAGATCGCCTTCCGCAGTGCGCCTGCGGCCGGTACGGTCGTGGCAGCCGGTGCGGATTACACGCTCACGGAGAACGACCTGAACAACCTGACCAGCCTGAACGAGGGCGTGCGCTTCGCACTCGTCAACGGCCAGATCGTCACGGCAGAATAAGCAATATCCCCAACGGCCCCGCTGCACCCGCAGCGGGGCCTGCGTTTTATGGGGTTGTGGGGGAATTGCAGGGGAGGGGAAGGCGCGAGTGGAAAATGGATAATTGGAAATGGAAAGCGGAAAGTGCAAGGCTCACAGGTTTGTCATTGCGAGGAGGCCGAAGGCCGACGTGGCAATCTCGGGAAGGCACTGCCGTCCCGTACCGGCTGCCGAAAAAACGTACAGACCGCTTGCGTCTGTAGCGGCGCTCACTGCGCAGCCGTTGGCGGCTTTGCCGCCTTACGG
>ERZ1106978.1073-NODE-1073-length-16637-cov-8.021348_pt1 | contig 16637 bp, 14 predicted proteins | sample MGYA00403689_ERZ1106978 | MGnify/ENA primary metagenome ERZ1106978 (study PRJEB35170, sample SAMEA104062434) | human gut metagenome | biome: human gut; feature: human-associated habitat; material: faeces | place: Denmark | collected 2012-08-02 ...
ACTAAGGATCTTGTGAGCATTGCGCTCGTGTGGGTTCAAGTCCCATCTTCCGCATTTAAAGAATGAGGAACTATGAGAAGTCATGGTGCCTTATTTTTTTATTCTTTTTTCTACAATAATTCTTTTCTCAGGTAACCATTTTCCGGTCCCCTGCATAATTTATCAGGAAAGCATTATCTACAGGAGCTTGTATGGCTTTTTATCATATGCAGATGCAGCAGGAAAATATAGATACAGGACAATATCAGGTTACCGTATCAGACCGGCTGAACAATCGTCCCATAGAAAACGCACGCGTCAGAATCTCCTACACAGGAGCACCCGACAGTACCATTGAAGAAGTGGCAACAGATTCCTCCGGACGCACTCCTGTTATCGAACTTAAGACTCCACCTCTGGAATACAGTATGGAACCGGTTGAACAACAGCCCTACTCAGAATATACCATTCAGATCGAAGCAGAAGGATTTGAACCAAAAGAAATCGCAGGAAGCCAGGTATTAGCAGATACTTTATCCAGACAGCCAACAACGCTGAATGTCATGGAATCCGGCGAAACTTTCCAGAGAATTGTAATTCCTCCGCATACGTTGTTCTATGAATATCCTCCCAAAATCGAAGAAGCCGAGATAAAACCAATAAACGAAAACGGCGAAATCGTATTAAGCAAGGTCGTTGTCCCTGAATATATAGTAGTACACGATGGGCCTGTCAACGATTCCGCTGCAGGCAATTATTATGTACGCTACAAAGATTACATCAAAAATGTAGCCAGCAGCGAAATCTATGCCACCTGGCCCGACGACACCATCCGGGCAAATATTCTGGCTATCATGTCTTTTACTCTGAACAGGGTTTATACGGAATGGTACCGGAACAAAGGCTATGATTTTACCATTACTTCTTCCACCGCCTTTGACCACAAATTTGTCTACGGCAGAAACATTTTTTCCAATATTTCCAATATCGTCGATGAGATGTTTAATAGCTACCTTTCCCGCCCGAACGTCCGCCAGCCGATTCTGACCCAGTACTGTGACGGGCAGCGGGTAAGCTGCCCGAACTGGATGACTCAGTGGGGTTCGAAATACTTAGCCGACCAGGGATATTCCACCATTGAGATTCTGCGCTACTATTACGGCAGCAGTATGTATATCAACACGGCGGATGAAATCAGTGGTGTGCCTGCTTCCTGGCCGGGCAGCAACCTTGAGGTTGGTTCTACCGGGGATAAGGTGCGGATGCTGCAGGAGCAGCTGAACCGGATTGCACGTAACTACCCTGCGCTTCCGACTATTGCCGTGGATGGCATTTATGGTTCTGCAACCAAAGCTGCCGTAGAAAAATTCCAGTCCATCTTTGGGCTTCCGGTTACCGGAATTGTAGATTTCCGTACCTGGTACCGTATTTCCGAAATTTATGTGGCTGTTTCAAGAATTGCGGAATTATATCAATAAATTTCATAACTTAAACCTTTTCGGGAATTCTTTTTACCACAAATCCATAGTAATTATGAAAATACAATGCTATACTAAATTCATATTACGAATTTACTGGAGGGAAAAATAATGCATACATTTCAACCATATCCAATTGACCTTATGGAAATGAATCCATTTACTAAAATCGGCAAAGAATGGATGTTAATCACAGCAGGTGATGAGAAGAAAGCAAATACAATGACTGCAAGCTGGGGCGGTGTTGGTGTCCTCTGGGGCAAAAATGTTGTCTACATCTTTGTAAGAGATACACGCTATACCAAAGAATTTATTGATAATGGAGAGACATTTTCACTGACCTTTTTAGATGAGTCCAATAAAGGAGCTTTAAAATATCTTGGAGCTGTTTCCGGACGTGATGAAAATAAAATTGAAAATGCAAGAATGCATCTTGATTACTGCAAGGACACACCTTATATTGACGAAGGAAATCTGGTATTTATCTGTCGTAAATTATCTGCTACAAAGATGACTCCGGACCAGTTTATTGATTCTTCTATCGAAAGCAGCTGGTATGCCGATGGCAACCTTCACACCATGTATGTAGGTGAAATCTTAGAAGTACTTGCCCGCTAAGCTACTCGCGTAACCATGGGAAACATGCTTTGCAAGTTCCCACAGTTATCGCGATGCTCGCCAAAGTCTGGCAGAAAAGAAGGAGCCAAGTTCGCTCAAGCAAACTTGGCTCCTTCTTTTCTGCCAGACTTTTTTTACCATCATTTTACTTATGAATAATATCATAATGTGCCTGTACGGCAGCATCGATTTTTCTCTGGTCTCCCGTTTCGATTGCTTCTGCAATTTCTATATGAAGCTTCCATATTTTTTCAAATTTCTCGGCATCTGCATTTTCCCAGCCTTTTCGGATACTTTCCTTATAAATTTCAGAAAATACCTGCATAATCGTAATCATGAAACGGTTGCCGGAACCTAATATTAATTTCTGATGGAACTCCCGGTCAATCTCATAGCTTCTCTGCTGGTCAGCATTCTGCATAGATTCTGCCAGTGCTTTTAACTCCGCAATATCCTGTTTACTCATATTTTTAGCTGCCAGAAGACCTATCGCATGTTCTAAAAGGCAGCGTGCCTCTGCAAGCTCATCCTTATCTACCTGCTGCAATAGCAGCATCATATTAATTACTTCTGAAAGGCTTTTTTCCATGTTGCAGCAGATATAATTGCCGGAGCCCTGCTGGCTTTCAATCAATCCGATATTCTCCATACTCTTTAATGCTTCCCGGATAGATGGACGTGACATACCAAGTGTTTCTGCCATTTCACGTTCTGTTGGCAGCTTGCTGCCTACCTGAAACTCCCCACTCCGTATTCCATCTTTTACGAATGCCATTACCCTCTTATACTCTCTGTCCTTCATCTGAATCTCCTTTCATCCCTTGCAAAATTATTGCATCATAGATACATCAATAAAAATTAGCAAATACAGTTGCTGCTGCTACCGTCAGAAGTCCTGCTACTGCAATGGCAAGACTGCTCATTGCTCCTTCTACTTCTCCCATTTCCATGGCACGGGCGGTTCCGATTGCATGGGCGGAAGTACCAAGTGCCAGTCCCTTTGCCACCGGCTCTTCTATATGAAATACACGGCATACCACTTCTGCAATCATATTTCCCAAGACTCCGGTAATGATAATTACTGCCACCGTAATCGTTACGATTCCTCCAAGTTCTTCAGATACTCCCATTCCAATTGCTGTGGTAATGGATTTTGGCAGAAGGGTTACATATTCCTCATGATTCAGATGGAATATCACCGCAAAAAGAAGCACACTTCCCATACTTGCAATGACACCGGATATAATTCCAGCTACAATGGCACTTTTATGTTTCTTTAACAATTCCAGCTGCTCATACAACGGAACAGCAAGACATACCGTTGCCGGGGTTAAAAGATAGCTTAAATACTTTGCTCCTTCATAATAACTGTCATAGTCAATCCTGCCTACACTTAATACAACCATAACAAAAATAATAGAAATCAAAAGTGGATTAAACAGCGCCAGCTTTAATTTACGCTTTAACAGTGCTCCGATTTCATATCCAATGAGACTGATTACTACACCAAAGAAAAGGGTATCTCCTGCAAAATTATTCATTTTCTTCTTTCTCCCTTCCCTTTCGTATCACATTCTGTGTCACTCTTCCGGTCACGACCATAACAATAATCGTCGTAAGTACTGTAATGACAATCACCGGCACAATAGTTGGACGCAGAACGCTCCAGGAGTCCAGAAGTCCCACTGCTGCCGGAATAAACATCACCGGCATAATTTCAATTAAGAATACCGCAGTGTCCTTCACCTGTTCTATCTTAACGATACCCGTTACCAGAGCAAGCAGCATTAACACCAGTCCGTAAATGCTTGCAGGAACCGGTAATGGCAGCACCATATGCAGAATTTCTCCAGCAAAAGAAATTGCCAGAATTAAAAAAAACTGTCTAAAATACTTCATTTCTAAATCCTCCGATTGGTATTACCAATCAAAGAGTATAATACAAAAGAAGTAAAAAGACAAGTTTTATTTAATGATTTTTTCGAATTTTAGAAATTTACATTTATTTTCTAATTCTATAAAATCTGAATACTGTTTCCCTCTGTATGCTTTGCTGCTTTTTTCTTTTTTACCAGTTCGCCCGAAAATTCACTCATATTTCGAAAGGTATAATTCCTATTACTTATCATAGCAATAGAAAGTGTTACCAGTGGAAAATACTCTTCACCACCTTTCTTTTAAATATAATAATACTTAAGCTGTCTATAAAGAGCATTTTTCTAAGAATTAGAACCTGCGATTAACTCATCCAGAGTACCAAAATGGTACCCCATCTCTTCCCACTTTGTAAGTAGTTCATCTAATATTTCACCATTGGTCTTTGAAGTATTGTGCAGCAGCACAACAGCTCCCGGATGAATACGTCCGGTGAGTTTTTCAAAGGCCTCTTCTTTTGTTGGCTGATTATCCGGATCCCAGTCCACATAGGCAAGACTCCAGAAAAAAGTATAATAACCTAATTCTTTTGCCATTTTCAGATTTGATTCACTGTATTTCCCCTGAGGCGGCCGGTAAAATTTAACCATCTCCTTGTCTGTAATCTCTTCATAAAGTAACTTGACATCTTCAACTTCCTTTTGAAATGACGATACATCTGCAATTTCTGACATATCCGGATGATGATAAGTATGGTTTCCTACAGTATGACCTTCTTCCACCATTTTCCTTACCAGATCCGGACTGGTCTCTAAGAAATGCCCTACTACAAAGAAGGTTGCCTTTACATCATGTTTTTTCAATGCTTCCAGTATCTTCTCCGTATTTCCATTCTCATAGCCGCAGTCAAAGGTCAGGTAAATCACCTTTTCATCGCCATTACCAATAAAATATGTATTATATTTCCGCAATTCTTCCGGTGTGGCATTTCCGGTTGGCTGTGTCCCCGATTCACCAAATCCAAGTCCCCAGTTCTCTGTTGTAGATGCCACTGCATTTACTCCCAGTAAGCCGCCATTCTGCCAGCTTTTTACCAGCACTGCACTCCCACGGCCTGCGCAAAATACCAATGCCAGCATTACCGCCACTGCCAGTATCCTTTTCCATTTTTTCATAAAAAAAGCCTCATATACTCTTTCTAAAGTATATGAGACTTCTTTTATCTCATGCTTTTCATTTTAGTTCTTTCAGTCATTTACTCTACTGCCTTGAATGCTTCCTCTAAGTCTTCAATAATATCGTCGATATTTTCTGTTCCGATAGAAAGTCGGATGGTATTCGGTTTGATTCCCTGCTCTTCTAATTCTTCTGCACTAAGCTGGGAATGTGTGGTTGATGCAGGATGAATCACCAGAGATTTTACATCTGCAACATTTGCCAGTAAGGAGAAGATTTCCAGATTGTCGATGAAATCTTTTGCCTTTCTGTCATCACCTTTGATTTCAAAGGTAAAAATAGAACCGCCACCGTTCGGGAAGTATTTCTTATATAATTCCTGCTGCTTTGGATCTGTACTTACTGCAGGATGATTTACACGCTCCACCTGTGGATGGTTATTTAAGAACTCTACTACCTTCAATGCATTCTGTACATGACGTTCTACTCTTAAGGATAATGTCTCTAATCCCTGTAAGAAGATAAATGCATGGAACGGAGATAAAGTTGCTCCGGTATCACGGAGTAAGATTGCACGAATCTTGGTTACAAATGCTGCCGGTCCTACTGCCTTGGTAAAGCTGATGCCATGATAACTTGGATTTGGCTCAGTTAAAGATGCAAATTTTCCACTTGCCTCCCAGTCAAATTTTCCGCTGTCTACGATAACTCCACCAATTGTTGTTCCGTGTCCACCAATGAATTTTGTTGCAGAATGTACCACGATGTCTGCGCCATATTCAATCGGACGAACCAGATAAGGTGTTGCAAAAGTGTTATCTACGACTAATGGAATCTTGTGTGCATGTGCTACTTTTGCGATGGCTTCAATATCAGCTACGTCTGAGTTAGGATTTCCTAATGTCTCAATATATAATGCTTTTGTATTGTCTTTGATTGCTGCTTCAAATGCTTCCGGCTCCGGCTCAACGAAGGTTGTTGTAATGCCGTACTGTGGAAGTGTATGCTCCAACAGGTTATAAGAACCACCATAGATATTCTTTGCAGCTACAATATGGTCACCATTCTGTGCAAGATTTTCAATCGTATAAGTAATTGCTGCTGCTCCGGATGCTACTGCCAACGCTGCAACTCCACCCTCTAATGCTGCAATTCTCTTCTCAAATACATCTTCTGTCGGATTCGTAAGTCTTCCATAAATATTTCCTGCATCTGCAAGACCAAATCTTGCTTCCGCATGGTCGCTGTTGCGGAATACATAGGATGATGTCTGATAAATAGGTACTGCTCTTGCATCTGTCACCGGATCCGGATTTTCCTGTCCTACATGTAACTGTAAAGTTTCAAATTTTAAATTACGTTCTGCTCTGCTTTTCTTTGTGCTCATCTTCTTTTTCTCCGTTCTGTTATTTATTTCTGTCACTCTGATGTTACATCAGATTTTTTCCATTCTACTGCAAATTACTCTGTAAATAAAGCTGTTGAATAATATCTGTCTCCATTGTCCGGTAATAAAGCTACAATTGTTTTTCCTTTATTTTCAGGTCTCTTTGCCAGTTCAATTGCTGCATAAGCTGCTGCTCCGGAAGAAATTCCTACTAATACGCCCTCTTTGTGTGCAATTTCTTTTGCCACACGGAAAGCATCTTCGTTCTCTACCGGAAATACCTCATCATATACTCTGGTGTTTAATACATCCGGTACGAATCCTGCACCGATACCCTGAATCTTATGTGCTCCACTCTTACCTTCGGATAATACCGGTGAAGATGCCGGCTCTACTGCTACAACTTTAACATCTGCTTTCTGCTCTTTTAAGTATTCACCGGTTCCTGTTACGGTTCCACCTGTACCAACTCCTGCTACAAAGATGTCTACTGCTCCGTCCGTATCTTTCCAGATTTCCGGTCCTGTTGTCTCTTTGTGTACTTTTGGATTCGCAGGGTTTACAAACTGTCCAGGGATAAAGCTGTTTGGAATCTCTTTTGCAAGTTCATCCGCTTTTGCAATTGCACCTTTCATTCCTTTGCTTGCTTCTGTCAGAACAATTTCTGCACCGTAAGCCTTTAAGATGTTTCTACGTTCAACACTCATGGATTCCGGCATAGTAAGAATGATACGGTATCCTTTGGCTGCCGCAAGTGCTGCAAGACCAATTCCTGTATTTCCGGATGTCGGCTCGATAATAACAGAACCTTCTTTTAACTGTCCTTTTGCTTCTGCATCTTCAATCATTGCTTTTGCGATACGGTCCTTTACGCTTCCTGCCGGATTGAAATATTCCAGTTTGAAAAGTAATTTTGCTTCTAAGTTATACGCCTTTTCTAAATTAACTGCCTCGATTAATGGTGTATTTCCAATCAGTCCTAATGTTCCTTTATAAATGTTTGCCATGATAATAATCTCCTTTTCCCTAAATTCATATATTTCCTATCTGTTTGATATGGATTAAGTATAATATAAAACGATGTGTACCAATTGTCAAGACTTTTTTCAAATAAATTATTTAAAATATTTTGTTTCATTGGTACACATCGACCTCGTCCATTTAAATGACATAATCGCTGCTGATATCCTGCTGCCATTCCATCAAATCCTCTAACGTATACCTGTCTACTACACTCTTAATCGCATCGTTTAATTCTTTCCAGATACGAAGTGTTACACATTCTGACTGACGCTCACAGGTGTTCACCTCATCCTCAAGACACGATACCGGTGCAAGACTTCCTTCTACCTGACGTAATATCATCCCTATCGTATATTCCTTCGGTGTCTTTGATAAACGATATCCTCCCTGGGGGCCTCTGATGCTCTTAACAAACCCTGCCCGTACCAGTGTAGAAATAATCTGTTCCAAGTATTTCATGGAAATATCCTGACGTTCCGCAACATCTTTAAGACGTACCGGTTCAACTTCATCATTCATTGCTATATCAAGAAGAAGTCGGACAGCATAACGTCCCTTTGTTGAAATCTTCATACTGTACCTCCATTTCTATTTGTCTATGGGTACAGTATATTCCTTTTTTCCTACTATGTCAATAGGGATATGTTGTTTTAATATTCTTCCTCTTCTTCACCCTCAGAGATGTCGTTCTTCGGCTTCTTTAAGCCTTCAATGACAATGCCATTCTTCTCAGCATAATCCCAAAGTGCAGCATGAATACCTTCTTCTGCCAGAAGGGAACAATGCACTTTAACCGGTGGAAGTCCGTCTAATGCTTCCATTACTGCTTTATTGGTTACAAGTAATGCTTCCTGTACGGTCTTTCCCTTTACCAGTTCTGTTGCCATACTACTGGTTGCAACTGCAGCACCACAGCCAAAGGTCTTAAACTTACAGTCCTGAATCACACCATTATCATCAATATCTAGATAGATTCGCATGATATCACCGCATTTTGCATTTCCTACTGTTCCTACTCCGCTGGCATTTTCAATCTCCCCTACATTTCTCGGATTCTGAAAATGATCCATAACTTTTTCACTATACATAATCGTTACTCCTTTTCTTCTCTATTACTGCTGGTTCTTTACAAAATCTTCGTATAACGGTGACATGCTGCGTAAATGTGCAACAATCTCTTTGATTGCGTCTACCGTGGTGTCAATCTGCTCTTTGGTGGTATCTGCGCCTAAAGTCAGGCGGAGTGAGCCATGTGCAATCTCATGTGGCAGACCAATTGCCAGCAATACATGAGACGGATCTAAGGAACCGGAAGTACATGCTGAACCGGAGGATGCACAAATCCCCTTCATATCTAACATAATCAGCATGGATTCTCCCTCCACAAAACGGAAGCATGCATTGACATTATTGGCAAGACGATGCTCTCTGTCTCCATTGATTTTCACATATGGGATTTCCTTTTCAAAACGGGAAATCATATAATCTCTCAATTCTCTTTCTCTTGCAGTACGCTCTTCCATGGAAGCAAATGCCAGTTCTGCAGCTTTACCGAAGCCTACGATTCCCGGTACATTTTCCGTTCCGGCTCTTCTCTTTCTCTCCTGTGCACCACCATGTACAAAGGAGCGGATTTTTACACCTTTTCTGATATAGAGGAAACCGATTCCCTTTGGTCCGTTTAATTTATGGCCACTGCTGCTTAACATATCAATATTCATTTCATCTACCTGGATTGGCTCCTGACCAAATGCCTGTACTGCATCAGTATGGAATAAAACTCCATGTGCCCTGGCAATTGCACCAATCTCTGCAATCGGCTCGATGGTACCGATTTCATTGTTGGCAAACATAATAGAAATCAGAATGGTATCCGGACGGATTGCAGCTTCTACATCTGCCGGATTGATACGTCCATTCTCATCCACATCAAGATAAGTTACCTCAAAGCCCTGTCTTTCCAACCATTCACAGGTATGAAGAATTGCATGATGCTCAATCTTACTGGTGATGATATGTTTTCCTTTTTCTTTATAAGCTTCTGCTGTTGCTTTCAGTGCCCAGTTATCAGATTCACTTCCACCTGCCGTAAAATATATTTCTTCCGGTTTCGCACCGATTCCTGCTGCAATAATATCTCTGGCCCTTGTTACTGCCTTGCGGCTTTCCTCACCTAATGCATAAATGGTAGATGCATTTCCATAATACTGGGTAAAATAAGGAAGCATTGCCTCCACTACCCGCTCGTCCGTTCTTGTTGTTGCCGCATTGTCCAGATAGATTAATTCCATCGGTTTTCCTCCTTTATCAATTTGCTTTATCAGCTATTTTCGTCCTATTTCCAAGTAATTCAGTCGGAACTAAGAATAACACCTTAAGAATAGTATGTCAATCTTCTGCCTGGATTTATTCCTTTTGTACTTTTATTTATCCAAGAGGGTTAAAAGGGGAAAGGGCAGCTTTCGCTGCCCTTTCCATCTATCCTCTTATTTCAGACGATATACATTATAAAAACTAAACTCTCCTGTTTGCAGTTTTGCTCTGCTTAGACTCTTTTACGTCTTCTGTAAAGTACAACTACCGCTGCTCCTGCAACGAATAACAATACTACCATGCATGCAATCGGAGTATTATCTCCTGTCTTAACCTGCTTCTCTGCTGTTACAGCAGGTGTTGCATTCGGAGTTGTAGATGCTGCTGGTTTCATATCTGTATTGCTAAGTACAATAACATACTCAGATGCATGTGAGAATTTGAAATCAACGGTTCCGTCTGCATTTACCTTTAAAGCCTGAACATATTCTAATGCTCCGGTCTTTTCATTGTAATAGTAAAGGTTTGCATATTTTCCACTGTTCTCTGCACCAACGTTGACACGAAGTGTAGCATCAAATCCAAATGCTCCGTCATGTGCCAGTGAAAGTTCAATGGTCTTGTTGTCTCCAGCTAATGCTTTAATCTTATCAGCCGGGATGCTGCTCTTACCTACGGTTACACCGAGGTCTATTGCATCTTTTAATTTACTTACAATGTTCTTTCCGTTTACAATCCAGCTTACGTTGTCGCTCAGCTTGAAGGTAATGGTAATATCTTTTCCAATCATGCCATTGAATACTTCTGCCGGAACTTTTGTGGTATCTGGCATTGTAACATTAATCTTTGCTGTATCTCCCACAGCATCAATGGTATCAATTACTTCCTGGAAATCTTTACCCGGAACAATAATGTCAAGATTAATCTTTTTATCTGCTCTCAGCACTACAGTACCGCCATCCTTTGCTGCCGGAATGGTAACTGTTACTGTCTTATCAGAAGAAACAGTATATGTTTTACCATCATAAAGATTTACAACTGTATTTCCTGCATTTGCATTAACCGGAACTTTTACTTCTTTTGCGGTATCCTTGATATTCATACCAACATATAAGGTTGTTCCTCCATAGGATCTTGAAACTACATCATAGCCTTCCTCATCAGAACTTGCCACAACCTTTCTGCTTCCTCTTGCAAATACATCTGTGTATGCATTACGGATGCTCAGCAGATTCTTATAATGCTGATAAGTTACATTGTCCTCTGTTGCCAGAGAGAAATCCATGTCATATCTATTAGTCTGGTATGGATAATTATTTAATCCGCTTAAACCAACTTCTTCACCATAATAAATCACCGGAATACCCTTTGCAGTAAGCTGTAAGGTAGCTGCAACTAACGCTGCTGATGTTGCCTCATCCTCGGTATATCCTTTTCCGTTCATTAAGGACGCCTTAAATCCATCTTCATCATGACTGCTTAAGAACTGACCTGTCATGTATGCGTTATTAAGTGCTGTATTTCTGGAAGAAAGGAAGCTTTCTACAGAAGAAATATTACCACTGACAAAGCTTGTTGCCTGGTCATTAAAATCAAAATCAAGGTCTGCATCCATCTGACCGGTACCTAAGGTACTACCATTTGACGCATATCCTGCGCCATAATATTCTCCAATCATCTTGAAGGATGGATTTACTTCTGTTGTAGAATTCTTAAGTGCTGCCCATGTTGTACTGTCAACATGCTTTACTGTATCTACACGGAAATAGTCAACACCATAATCCTTCATCCATGATGTCTGCCATTCTACTAATTTTGCCCTGACATCTGCTTTTTCTGTTGCAAAATCCGGCAAGCCAGACTGCCATGATTTAATATCGCCTTCACTGACGCTCTTATCCCTAAGCATATCAGCAAATGTTGATTCTGTACCATATCCAGCATGGTTTACAACAATATCAACCATAATACGCATGCCACGTTTATGTGCTTCGCTAATCATAGTTTCAAATTCTTCTGTTGTACCAAGTGTCGGATTCAATTTTGTAAAATCACTTGCCCAGTATCCATGGTATGCTGCATTATAAGGAACATCTTCTGAACCCTCATCTGTTACAGCTACACCTTTCACATTTTCTACAATTGGTGTAATCCAGATTGTATTTACACCTAAATCCTGTAAGTAATCTAACTTGGTTGTTACACCTGCAAAATCTCCACCATGATACAGTCCCGGATTGTCTCCGTATGTATCTGCACCACTTGCTGTATTGTTAGATTCATTACCATCAAAGAAACGGTCTGTCACCATAAAGTAGACAACAGATTCATCCCAGTCGAAATCATTTTTGTTTTCCTTCACACGGTCTGTAATTTCAACATCCACTGTAGTACTGAATTTATTACCGTACTGGTCTGTTACAGTAATTGGTAATGTCTTAATTCCTAATGTTGTATCTGTTGTAGCAGAAATGGTAACTGCCTGCAATTCCGGTTCAATCGGCATTGCATTGCTTCCGCCAAGGGAAGAAACATCGATACTTGCGCTAGCTACTTCTAATGTTTTAGCATCTGAACTATCCTGTTCAACCTTAAACTTAACAACATCATTTTCATTGTAGTTAAAGGATTTATTCATAACTTCTGCTGTAACTGTTGCATTTAATTTATAGTATTCAAAATATGAGTAATCTGCTTTCTTGTACTCTTCACTGTTTGAATTGAATGCATCTACAACATAAGTTCCATTTGCTTTGTAACGATAATGTGTTTTACCATCTGTCAAGCCGCTCTTTACATACTCAAAACGCTTTGTTGTATCATTGTATGTCATTGGATACTCTGTTCCGTCTACATCAACAGATACTGTCATATCCTTTAAGGTGCCATCTACAAATGCAGCATCATCACGATAGTAATATGATACCTGTTGATTTTCTGCATCTACTTCATAGCCAGTATTATATGGCATAGCAATTTCCGGCTCACTGCCGGCTTTCATGCTGGCATAGATAACCTTCTGGTCAGAAGGGAATGTAACGGAATGGTCTCCACCATCTTTAATCCATGGGTCACCTGTTGAATCTAATGCAATACAAAAATCAACCTTTGTGCAGGATGGTTTTGCAGGAATCGTTACTGTCCATTTATCTCCACCTACGTATGTAAAATCGGTTAATACTGAAGCATATCCTGATGACCATGTATAGAACTGTGGTGTAATTCCTTTTTCTTTTAATCCTGGATTCTCATAATCCAATACAAGGTATCTCTTTTCCGTTGGTACGATTGTCGGTTTCTCATGAACCGGATCTGAACCATCCACATAATATAATACCTCATTCTCATCACCGCTTATTGTAAAAGAACGGTCTGCGGTATCAGAGCCGCCATCCCATCCCTGTGTTATGTCATAACGTGCCTTTAATCCTACTGTTTTTCCCACATTACTGCCGGCAACTGTAATGGTCTTTTTAAACCATGTCACATTATTTGCAGCATCATATTCTGTTTCATCAAAAACATATGATCCATTTAATCCGGCATTCCACATCCACATATCAACTTTTCCCATGTCTGTGTCTGTTGATAAATCTTCATTGTAATAATACATTGTAAATGTGTGGTCTGGAACCGGTGCCTCCCAGCTGTCCGGTGCTGTTTTATATACGGTTGTATCACCACCACCTTTGGTTCCGGTAACCCAGAGTTCAGTACTTGTTGATGTTACAGAAACATCAATATTATCCGTCTGTGCTCCATTGTTATTATTAAAAATACAGCTGAAATTCTGTTTTACATCCTGTGTATATACTACATCATACCATCCGGAATGGTCAGCATTTTCTGAAATCTGTCCACCTGGCCATTCTTTTCCAACACCTGCTCCTGTTGCAGAGGCATCTGCTCCCCACATATGATTGTAAATAGTGCTTCCCATTCCTGAAGCAAGATAATGAATGGTTGTTACATATTTCCAATCAGCAGGTTTTGTCTCTGACAAAGAACCATCGAACCAGTACTCTGCTTCTGCCTTTCCTTTTGTAGAAAGTGTTACTCCGTCTAACTGGTTTCCATGTCCATCATCATTTAAAATGAGATCATAATCTGTGCTGTTATCTAATGTCAGATGCATTGTATACCAGCCTTCATGACCTTCTGCTGCAGTCATGGTTTTTCCCGGCCATTCACCTGCCGGCTTATTGGTCTCATGATATATATATGCAGCAACATCATTGCCTAATGTGCTCTTATAATTAATAGTCAGATCACATTCTGTTGGTACAGACTCTGGAATCAATGTTTCATTCTTTGAAGCATCCTTATACCACTGATATTTTCCATTATCATCCAATAAACAATAAATGCTTGTATCAGAAGTAAAAGTCTTAATCTGCTCAATTGCAGCTCCTTCTGTCTTTATCTCCGGTGCAGCCTTCTCAGTAGAACCTGCATCAACAAACTGAAAACCTGTCCACTCACTGCTCTGTACATCTACATAATAGAGTCCAGAACTTTCCTCATATGCAAGCTTTGGTTTTTCCTGATCCCCCCATTGTGAAATGGTGGCATTTCCTGCGTCATGGTTATCTACCGTAGCACCGGCAGCCCAGACATTGACAACCGGTGTATTCCATGTACTTGGTTTGTCCAGGTACAACCGGATTGTCGGGCTCGCAGCATATGCAGTGGTTGCACCACCGATTGCCGGAACCATGGTCACAATCATAGCAAGTGCAAGTACCATACTAAAGATACGGCTTACAATGCCATGTTTCCTGTGAAAGCGTTCTTTTAACTTTCTCATCTTTCCCTCTCCTTTTCATCGTTTCATTTTATATTTCCCTGCGATTACGTTTTCCCTCCGAATATGTTTTCGCAGTTTTTCGATAATTAATTATATTCTAATTTTTTTACTTTCGCTATCCGCAAATAAACTAAAAAAGAAATTCTTTTTTGTGCATTTTAACTAATTTCTATCTTGAAGCTCACTTTTACAATTCATTTTACACAATTTCCGCATGATAATTTTTTCGAAAAAAGGACAGCACCGATTGGTACTGTCCCATATAATTTACATAATTAAATTTTCATAGTTCTGCAAAACAAGGCCGCTAATTCTGGTAATCCATATGTGCAATGACCATCATGGCAATCTTAAAAGTCATGGCATCCTCGAATTTGCGGATATCAAGTCCAATCATCTTTTCCAGACGTTCTAAACGGTATACCAGCGTATTCCGGTGGATGTATAGCTGCCTTGCTGTTTCTGAAATATTCAGGCTGTTCTCAAAAAATTTCTGGATTGTCACCATTGTTTCATCATCTAAATCAATATTCCGCTCACCAAAAATCTCTTTGATAAACATTTCGCAAAGGCTCATCGGAAGCTGGTAAATCAGTCTGCCGATGCCAAGCTTTCCGTAGGAAATGGTTTCCTCTTCTACATTAAAGATTCTTCCTACTTCCAGTGCCATCTTGGCTTCCTGATAAGATTTGGCAATATCCTGCAGGGTATTTACCGTATTACCATAACCCACACGGACACGCACCATCGCTTCTGCATGCAGATTGTCTACAATTGTTTTTGCCAGATGCAATGCATCCTCTTCTGTTTTCAAATCTGTTGCATCCTTAATCAGGATAATGTTCTGCTCGTCTAACTCTGTTACAAAATCCCGGTTGCGGTCTGCAAAAAGATTCTTCACCATTTCTACAATAACAGAATCTTTTCTGCCATCCACTTCTATGACATAAACCAGACGCTTTGCCTGCTCAATATGCAGCTTCTTTGCCTTATTATACATATCTACAACCAGCATATTTCCAAGAAGGATATTCTGCATAAAGTTATTCTTATCCGACTGTTCCCGGTTGGAGGCAATCAGATTCCGAATCTGGCATACGGCAAGTCTTCCCACCATATATGCTTCATCATTAGTGGAACGCGCCAGAAGAATATATTCTACTTCCTGTTCTGCAATTACTTTAAAGAAATGAAAGCCCGACAACATCTGGCTTTCTGCCATGGATGCTGCAAAATTCACAACCTCTGCACGCATATCTGTTTCAATCTGAAATGTTGCTGCAACCTGCTTTCCGTTTTCGTCATAAAGGGCAAGTCCGATTTTGGATATATCACTGATTTCTTCTAATGTTGTCTGTAGCTTATGATTTGAAAGCATTCTGCGTACTCCTTACTTATATATAATATGAAAAAAAGACTTTTACCGATAAAAAACCCGGATGCATATAGCACCCGGGTTATTGCACTATATTCAGTTCGATTGTACCGAATTAGTTAGTAATTGTCAATTCAGTCTCTTTGTCGAATACATGAACCTTCTCAGGATCGATAGCAAGTTTGATATGGTCGCCTAAACGAGCCGGTGTTCTGGAATCAACCTTAGCTGTCATCTGAACTCCTGCAGCTTCGAAGTATAATAATACTTCAGAACCAAGCAACTCATATCCGGTTACATCTGTCTCAATGATGCTGTCTTTGAAGGTTTCGATTGTAATCTGGGAATCATCGATATCTTCTGGTCTGACACCCATAACAACTGTCTTTCCGTTGTAGTTGCCTTCGATTAATTTCTTAGCTTTTGCTGGTGGTAATACAACAGTTGTATTGTCAAATGTAAGGGAAACCTTCTCACCTTCAATATTGCATTTAGCATCTACGAAGTTCATCTGTGGTGATCCGATGAATCCAGCTACGAATAAGTTATCTGGCTCATTGTATAATTTCTGTGGAGAATCAACCTGCATGATAACACCATCTTTTA
>ERZ1106978.1080-NODE-1080-length-16572-cov-3.052552_pt1 | contig 16572 bp, 10 predicted proteins | sample MGYA00403689_ERZ1106978 | MGnify/ENA primary metagenome ERZ1106978 (study PRJEB35170, sample SAMEA104062434) | human gut metagenome | biome: human gut; feature: human-associated habitat; material: faeces | place: Denmark | collected 2012-08-02 ...
TTTTTAATTTTCGGTCGAACGAAATCTGTAAGCCAATTCATTATACTGTACCATTGTTGTTAAAACGTCATTTTATAGAGTTTCTTTCTCTTTGCGTTTAAAGATGTTTTTCATCATGTCTTTAAGCGTAGGCTTCGGCGGCAGAATCTCCGCCGTCTGGGTTTTGAGCGTTTCGAGGTTTTCCTGCAGGCCGCTGACTTTTTCGGTCAGTTTCTGCTGTTCCTTGTTGAGCTTTTTGTTTTCCTTTTTCTGTTTACGGAGTTGAGCCCGAACCGGCGCATAGGACATCCAGGAGCTGACCTTGCCCAGAATATAGCCGAAGACGACAAAGGAAACGATAGCCACGCTCTGCGAAACCGTAATTTCGACATAAAAAGGCCACAGGTTAAACGTTGCCAAATCGTTGTTAACAAAGGCAAAGACCAGAATAACGATGACAAGCGGCAAACCGATAAGCAATTTTATGAAACCCATGGCTACAGCCCTTTCCTTGATGTGGTTGCTTGGTGATTATCTGTTCAATAATTCGTGCAGCTGTTTTCCGGTTTTGAAGTGGGGAATGTTCCTTTCCTCAACCTTGACCTGTTCGCCGGTACGCGGATTTTTGGCAATGCGCGGCGACCGTTTGCGAACCGAGAAAGCGCCGAAACCGCGGAATTCTACTCTTTCGCCCCGGGCCAGCGACATGGTAATTTTTTCAAAAACCACATTGACAATCCGCTCAACGTCTTTGAGCAAAAGGTGGGGATTTTTTTCTGCAATCTTTTCAATTAACTCTGATTTAGTCACTTCATTACCTCTTTAATTATATTATTTTATTTGTGTTATAATCTATCCGTTTTTGTTTTATAAATCAATAGACCGTTTTCAAAAAAAGCCAAAATCTTATTGCGCAGTTATCCAAAGTTTTATAGCTAGTTTTCGTTGACGGCGGCATGTTCCAGCGACAGCGGCTTTTCGGCTTCGCCAAGCTGTAAATCCTCGATTTTTTCAATACGCCGGGAAATTTTTCCGGAAGACACCTTTATCTCGCCGATGTCGCGGCTGGCCATTTCAAAATGTTTGGAAAGGTTTTCGATACGGTCGTCCAGCCGGCCGATGTCTTCGACCAGAACGCCGACTTCTTTCTGGATAACGCCGGCCATTTCGCGCATGCGGGCATACAAAGTAGGTGGTAGCTATACGATGAAAACGTCTTTCGACTATGTTCCTGAAATGGCTAAATCTGAATTGTATCTTGATTTCAAGATCAAAAAAGGTAAAAAAGAATACACTATTCCTTCTGTAAAGATTGCTGATGGTGTTATCGCTACTTCAGAACTTCCTACTGTAAACTCTGCTAACGCAGCTTTGGCTCCAGACGCATTCCAGCGTATCATCAAACAAGCTAAAGAAGCACAGATCATGTTCTTGATCCAGCAGGCTAACCTTCGCGCAAGCGAATTGAAGTCTGAAGGTTTGAAAGACTTCAACAAGCAGGTTGTAACAGTTGCAGGCGATACTAAGAACTATAAGTTGAACAACATTGAAGTTTCTGCTTATGCTTCTCCTGATGGTGGTGTTAAATTGAATACTACTTTGGCTGAAAATCGTCAGAACAACACTGAAAAGTATTTGAACAAAGAATTGAAGAAAGGTAAGATCGAAACTACAGTAGACACTAAGTATACTGCTCAGGACTGGGATGGTTTCCAGGAATTGGTTTCTAAATCAAACATCCAGGATAAAGACCTGATCTTGCGTGTTCTTTCTATGTATAACGATCCAGAACAGCGTGAAACTGAAATCAAGAACATTTCTTCAGTTTACAAGACTTTGGCTGACGAAATCCTTCCTCAGTTGCGTCGTGCTCGCTTGACTGCAAACTATGACGTTATCGGTCGTAGCGATGAAGAAATCAACGAAGCATTCGATACTGATGCTAAGGTATTAAGCACAAACGAATTGCTGTACGCTGCTACTCTGACAAACGACAAAGCTCGTCAGGAAGCTATCTACAAGAAAACTACTGAATTGTATCCTAACGATTTCCGTGCATACAACAACTTGGGTATGATGGCTTATGCTAACGGTGACTTCACTACAGCTGAAAACTACTTCAAACAAGCTGCTAGCAAAGACGCTAACGCTCCTGAAGTTAACACTAACCTTGGTTACATCGAATTGGTTAAGGGTAATGTAGCTAACGCTGAAACTTACTTAAGCAAATCAACTGGTGCTAACACAGCTAATGAAGCTTTGGGTAACTTGTATATCAAACAAGGTCAGTACGATCGCGCTGTACAGGCATTCGGTGATACTAAGACTAACTCAGCTGCTTTGGCTCAGATTCTGGCTAAAGACTACAACAAAGCTAAAAATACTTTGAATGCAGTTAAGAATCCTGATGCTTACACTGACTACTTGATGGCTATCGTAGGTGCAAGAACAAACAACGCTGATTTGGTTAAGACTAGCATGGCTAAGGTTGCTCAGAAAGATGCAACTCTGGCTGCAAAAGCTCAGATCGACCGCGAATTTGCTAAATATGCTAACGAAATCAAGTAATTGATTTTATCATATCTTTTGGAAAACCGGAATACATTCCCTTGTATTCCGGTTTTTTTTATTACAAATAATTTAGTACTTTCGCAGAAAATAAAAATGGAAACATGAGAAAAATAGTATTCTTCCTGACGATTGCAATCTGCTTGGCTTCATGTAAAAAGAAACCAGAGTTTGTTTTACAAGGCGAACTGCAAAATTGTAGTTCCGACGAAATTCTGGTTGTTTATGACGATCCTGTTTCCAAGCTTGATACTATTATTCTCAAGGACGGAAAGTTTACATATACTTTTTCACCCGATACATTAACATTATTCCGGCTAGTTTCGCCCGATATGTTAAAAACGATACCTGTATTTGCAGATAAGACACTGCATATGACTCTTAAGGGAAGTTTTGAAAATCCGGTTATCAGCGGTGACGGAGAGAATGGTGTATATGGAAAATTTCTGGAAAGTTTGCAAAACCTAAAAGACAGTGCGGCTATCACTCAAAAAGCAGAAGAGTTTATTGTACAACATCCGCACTCATTTGTATCAGCCTATCTCATCAACGATTATTTCGTACAAGTACCTCAGCCTGACATTGAAAAGACCAGAAGTCTGATAGAGCCACTTGGAGGAAACATAAAAGACAGCCGCATACTAAGTATGGCTTTAAAGTCAATACCTCCTAAAGACAAAACAGAAAGAAATGAAAAATACCTCACATATTTTTCATGCAAAAACCGTAGTGGCAAATATGTGACATGGAGTAGTTCAGAGAATAATTACACACTTTTGAACTTCTGGGCCAGTTGGGATAAAGCAAGTGTATCCGTACGTGATTCACTAGCCAAAATGGTAAAGGAATTTCCGGAAAAGAAATTCAGAGTGCTCAACATCTCACTCGACTACGAAAAAAAGAAATGGCTTGAAGCTTGTAAAGAAGACAGCAAACAATGGATTGAAGTCTGCGACTACAAAGGCTGGAGCAATCAGGTTGTCAAACAGAATAACATACATAAACTGCCTGCAAATATTTTAATAGACCGCAACCGAAAAGTCCTTGGTAAAGACTTAACGGAAAAAGATCTGTATACGACAGTAGAGCAACTTATCAAAAAAGAGGAAAAGAAATAAAATAATCTCTTCATGTTAACCAAATTATTCGGAGCAGCGGTACAAGGTATCGACGCAACAATTGTGACCATTGAAGTCAACAGTTCACGCGGTATTAAATTTTTTCTAGTCGGTTTACCCGATTCTGCCGTAAAAGAGAGTCATGAACGCATCATGTCTGCACTGCAAGTCAACGGTTATAAATTTCCTACCTGCCAGATTGTTGTAAACATGGCACCTGCTGATATCCGAAAAGAAGGATCATCATACGATCTTCCCCTGGCTATCGGTATACTTGCTGCTACAGGAACTGTGTCATCCGACAAACTGAACCGTTACCTAATCATCGGAGAACTAGGATTAGACGGTAATTTGCAGCCTATCAAAGGAGCACTTCCTATTGCTATATGCGCCCGTGAACAAGGACTGGAAGGATTAATTCTTCCCAAGCAGAATGCCCGAGAAGCTGCTGTTGTCAACAACCTGAAAGTATATGGAGTAGAAAATATTACTGAGGTAATTGAATTCTTCAACGGGATTCGTACCTTAGAACCAACGATAGTCAATACCCGGGAAGAGTTCTATCGAAGCCAGGATAACTTCCCTTTCGATTTTGCCGACGTAAAAGGACAAGAAAATGTAAAGCGCGCACTTGAAGTTGCAGCAGCAGGCGGACACAACCTCATTATGATAGGCGCACCGGGTAGTGGAAAATCAATGATGGCGAAATGTCTTCCAAGTATTCTCCCTCCTCTGACACTGGCAGAAAGCCTGGAAACAACTAAGATACACTCAGTTGCCGGAAAGCTTGGTAAAGATTCTTCATTGATAGCTGTACGCCCTTTCCGCAGCCCTCATCACACAATCTCACAAGTTGCCATGGTAGGTGGCGGGAGCAGTCCCCAGCCTGGAGAAATCAGCCTTGCCCACAACGGTGTACTCTTTCTTGACGAACTGCCTGAATTCAACCGGAGCGTACTCGAAGTCCTTCGTCAACCACTTGAAGACCGTCGGATAACTATTTCACGTTCTAAATATACATTAGAATATCCTGCCAGCTTTACGCTCATAGCCTCCATGAACCCGTGTCCATGCGGCTATTATAATCACCCAACGCGTCACTGCGTATGCAGCCCCGGACAAGTTCAACGTTATCTGAACAAAATATCCGGTCCGCTACTCGACCGTATCGACATACAAATAGAAATAGTCCCTGTCCCTTTCGAAAAACTGTCTGAACAGACTAAAGGTGAGTCGAGTGCAGCTATACGCGAACGAGTTATCCGGGCAAGACAGATACAAGCCAGCCGATTTGCTCATGACGCAGGAGTCCACTGCAACGCACAAATGTCATCACGTCTGTTACACCAATATGCACTTCCAGACGAAAAAGGGCTCTCATTACTTCGCAATGCCATGGAGCGTTTTCATCTTTCAGCACGTGCCTACGACCGTATTCTGAAAGTATCGAGAACTATCGCCGACCTGGAAAATACCGAACACATACAGCCTCATCATTTGGCAGAAGCCATCAGTTACCGCAACCTTGACCGCGAGAATTGGGCAGGATAGTTTCACAGTTACAACCGGCCTTCTCCTGATACATAAGTATCTTTATGAATAGAAAGCCCCCTATCAGGATGCAAAAACGGCTAAAGGTTCTGAGGCATGACAGTTCAGGAACAAGATTTTTTTCAGTCATCAACAATAAAAAAACACATATAAGATTTTACGATTTAATATCTATTCAGCCAATATGAAAAATATCAGTAAAAATGCAATTATCGGGTATCCCGCCGGAATTATCACCGGTATAACCTATGGATTAAATCCGTTGTTCGGAGTTCCTTTAATGAAAGAAGGTGCAGCCATCGAATCTATTCTTTTCTTCCGTTATGCCATTGCCGTATTATTCTTAGGCGGATTTCTCTTATTGAGCAGACAAAGTTTCAAGATTTCATGGAAACAAGCCGGCGTGTTGCTTATACTCGGACTACTTTACACATCAAGTAGTGTATTCTTGTTCGAGGCATACAACTATATAGCCTCAGGACTTGCAACAACTATTATATTTCTCTATCCGGTTCTTGTAGCTATCATCATGGTCTTTTTGCGGGTTGTTCCCTCCTGGCCGGTCTGGCTTTCCATCATTCTCACCTTTGTAGGGGTAGTGATCATGACACAGAGCGATTCTACACAGACCATCAATCCGATAGGAGTCATCCTTTCGTTAGGTTCGGCTTTAGTCTATGCACTATTTATAGTCATCATCAACCGAAGCAAAATTATCAGCAATATATCAAACAGTCTGCTTACATTCTATGCACTGACAGTAGGTGCAATTATCTTCTTAGGGAAAATTACATTATCCGACATTCATATAACAACCGGACTTACAGGAAACATGGCCTGGTTGAACCTTGTCGGTCTTGCGATTCTTCCGACTGTCGTATCAACCGCTACATTGGCTATTGCGACACGAAACATCGGAGCCACCAAAGCATCCGTCCTTGGAGTATTCGAACCCGTTACAGCTATTCTCATTGGAACTGTTGTCTTTGGAGAAGCTCTCACAACCAATATCATTGTTGGAATTTTACTTTCCATAGCAGCCATAACTTTTATGATTGCCAAAACAAAAAGATAGGATCTGGTCTTTAACAGACTGAAAATATTGTATTTATCAATAAAAGTTTCTTTTTACCCTTCACGGCTTCCACCGGGTTACTGGCATCAAGAACCGGTGAAAGCCGTGAAAGGCAAAAAACAACACATTCCGTTTCCAAAAATATCAGCATCTTTTCACAAATTCATCGAGATATTTTTTTAAAATTCGTACAAAAAATACAGGAAACATACTGATGTTTTTAAACTCCTATTAACCAACTATTTAAGATACTCACTAGGAGGTATTCCGAACTGCTGTTTAAAGCTCTTCGAGAAATGAGACAATGTATTGAAACCTGTCATATCAGCTATTTCAGAGATTGTATATTTACCCTCCTTCAAAAGTTCTGCTGCACGATTTAATTTATACGTTTTGAAAAAGACACTCGGATTTTCTCCTGTCAGTCCTTTTACCTTATAATAAAATTTAGTTCGTGATATTTTCAGAAGCTGAGTCATTCTTGTTACATCCAGCTCAGGATTAGAAAGTTCACTCTCCATCAGATGATATAATTCCGTCATAAACATATTATCCTGCGGTGAAAGCACATTCTCGTCCATCTTGTCTGTCTGAGTAGAACGGCTAAGCAAACTACGTGTCTTTTCCCGGTTATTGAGCAATGACTTGATAAGAGCCATCAGATAATGCGGCTCAAAAGGTTTTGTCACATAAGCATCAGCTCCTACATTCAGTCCTTCCACCTGATTTTCTATGGTTGTCTTTGCCGTAACCAGAATGACCGGAATATGACAAAGCTGTAAACTCTCCTTTATCTCGCGGCAAAGCCAATAACCATCCTTTCCCGGCATGACCACATCACTCAGAATCAGATCGGGAGCATTCTCTGTAATAGCTTCGAGTGCACTCTCTGCATTAAAACGGCAAACGACCTGATAATCGGAGCCAAGCAGCATCTCCAGATAATAAGCAACTTCAGAATCATCATCAACAACCATGATTGTTTTTTTCTCCTTGTCAAGATCCGGATCAGATTTTACAGGAAGCGGATTTTCCTCAAGCGGGAAAGCTTCCAGCTGATTGACTTGTTCATGCGACCGCTCTGCTTCCGAATAAGCCGACTGACCAACAGGTACAATAAGTGTAAACATTACTTTATTGTCGTCTTTCAGATTAGAGGCAGTCAAGCTCCCATGATGAAGTCGAGCAAGACTGCGGGCATAATAAAGTCCAATACCCGTTCCCCAGTTATATATTCCTCCATGCTCATCCGAAATCTGATAATAACGTTCGAATATCTTTTCCAGTTTATCATCCGGTATCTGTCCGGTATTAATAACTTCTATCTTTACAGCTTGTACAGCATCCTCCCCCGATACAATATCAAAATTCACATTGATACGTCCACCAGCTGGAGTATATTTCAAGGCATTCGACATCAGGTTAGTAAATATCTTATCTATTTTATCTTCATCTATCCAGGCAATGAAACTTCCTTCCAAACCGTTGGTTATCATTGTAATCGACTTACTTTCAGCATTAACACGGAATATATCTGTCAACTCTTTCAGAAGCACAACAATCTCAGTAGGACGTACCTTGAGTTTCAACGTATCATTTTCCAGTTTATTAAAATCAAGCATTTGGTTTACCAGCCTCAGCATACGGTTTACACTACGCTGTACGATACGAAGCAGATTTTTATTCTCACCGGTTATATCCGGACTGCTATACAATAGAGAAACCGGACCGGAGATCATTGTCAGAGGCGTACGGAATTCATGAGAAATATTGGCAAAGAAACTCATATTCATCTTATTGACAAACTGCTCTTGTGCCTTTGCCTGTTCTGCACGAAGCACAGCCTGCTTCTCCTCACGTATACGCCACATGGCTCTTATAAAGAAGGCCAAGATAGTAATCCCCGCTATCAGATAAAAAGTATATGCCCACCATGTAGCCCACGGAGCAGGATGTACAATAACCCGAATAGCATTTTCTCCTACGATAGTACTCTGATCATTTTGAGTAATCCGAACCCTAAAAGTATAAGTTCCAGCAGGAAGATTTGCATAATAGGCTTCTTTATTGTTATGAGCGTTAATCCAATATTGATCGAATCCATCCAATTTATAATAATGGTGCAGACGTTCACTTTCACTATAGTCGAGTGCGGCAAAAGAGATACTGAAACCATTTTGATCGTACTTCAGATTAATATCCGGATTATAAGATAAATGACGATCTATGCAGGCTCCTTTTCCCGGACGGACCAACGTATTATGTATTTTAATATCTTCAAACAGCAGAGGTATATCATGTCTGACCTGCATGTTAGTTGGCTGGAATATTGTCACCCCATGTGTACCGCCAAAAACAAGTGTACCATCATCCAGACAGCATGAAGCTCTGTCATAAAACTGATTGCCACCTAACCCGTCGGCTTCATAATAATTTATCCATTTATCAGTTTGAGGAATATATTTGCTTAAGCCGTACAATGTACTTATCCATAAATTTCCTTGTCTATCTTCCTCGATACTGGATATATCTGTACAAGTTGTCCCCGGGAACGGAGTAACTTTTCCTGATTCAGGCGAATAACACATCAGTCCGTTACTTACGGTTCCTATCCATATATTACCAGAACTGTCTTTATACAAATCGGTCGGAATAAAAACAGAACGCTGGATACAACGTTCAAAGTCTTGTATATTTACTTTAGGCTCAGATATTGTTCCATCTGCAGATACCAGTTTTAAAGGCTGGTAAAATGCTGAAGCAAGAATAGTTCCATTACCTATAGGTAAAAGCCCTGGAATAAATGTATAGCCGCTGAAAACCGGGAAACGAGAAAACGCTTTATCTCCTTTACGCAATACATATAGGAAATTACTCGCTGTGCCAATCCACAGATTCTGTTTATCATCTTCCACTATAGACATGGGAACATTCACCATATATCGCTGCTCTACCCGAAAACGTCCTTCTTCATACTTACATTTCAATACTTCATTGGATGTAGCTGTCATCCAGACAGTTCCATCTATATCACTGACATACAACTGATTGACATAAGCAGTATTCCCTTCACCTCTGCCAAAGAGCTCATTACGGTCTATCTTTTCCAACTGCTGATTGCCAAACCGATAGACAAATACCCCATCCATCAGTGTTGCAATCCATAAGTTCTGATGTTTATCTGCCGACAAAGAAACAACAGACTTATCCTTAAAATAAGAACTCAAGTAGTTATTATTGTTAAACAGTTTCTTATAACGATAATGTACTGCATACCCCCAATCTACCGAACCAATCCATAAATTGCCTTGTGAATCATTAAACATACGGCTAATCTTAAAATTCGGGACTTCAAAAGGAAAACCATTCTCACCCTGATGAATGACTGTCTTCGATGTTTTGTCGTAATAAAACACTCCCCTTCCCTGCGTACACAGCAAGACACCGTTTTCATAAGGATAAATATACTCAACAGGAACATGTGACAAGACCGGATGAGAAGCTATCGCCTCGGGCAATGACAAATACTTGCGCTGCCTTACATCGAATATAGATACCGACTGATTGCCTGCCATCCAGAGTTCTCCATTTTTCAGTAAACAAGAAGCACGACAATACTCTTCTCGTTTCATCGAGAATGTTCTTTTATAATTGGACAAAGAATAGCACCGCATATCCTTGGAAGTTATTACCCAGCAATTATCTTGTGCATCGACAAAGCTGTTGATAATAAACATAGATGATGTATCAAAATCATAAATAGCCGGTTCAAAACACTCTTCCGATGAATTATACAGACAAATACCTGTCAGTGTAGTAAGCAAAATATCACCTTTGGAAGATTCAGACAAACGCAATCCGTTTCTGTTATTTCCACTCAAGCGAATATTCTTAAAATTATCCTTATCGGTATACTGGCACACACCGTTTACTGTCGATATCCACAAGCGCTTTTTTGAATCAAGAAAAATATCCTGAATATGATTGTCGGGAATATCAAGAGAGTCATCCGTACAAAAATACTGATGATATTCATTTACGCTGAATTTATTCAACCCACGGAAAGTACCTATCCATATATGTCCCTTCCCGTCTTCACCGAATGCCGTAATCTGTTGATTGGATATATCATTGGTGACAAGAGGACTTTGTCTTTCTACTTCTGAAACCAAATCTTTCCCACTGCGAGTGCATGAGAACAATAAAAAAATAAAAAATAAAAGACTTAATGTTTTCATTTTAAGTATCGCTAGTTAACAAAATTACAGACACAAATATAAGCAAAAAACAAGGCATAAAGTACCCCAAAAGCACATTTTGAACAAATGAACAAACATTTAAACAAATAAGACAGGAGGATTGAACGCTGCAACAAACATTAAAAATAAATAAAATAACTGTAGAGAAAGGAACATCGTAATATTGCAATCGGAAAACCTAAAACAATAAATTTATGATAAAACACAAATTCTCTACCTTAATCTTCATTTCACTGCTTGCATTATATACAGGAAATGCAAGTGCTGCCGGCAAGCACAATGAGCCATGCGATGAAATTTCCGCATCATCGAATATTGCCGTCACACAAACCCAATATGGTAAAGTGGGTGGTTATCTTGAAAATAATGTACTTACCTTTAAAGGTATTCCTTACGCCAAAGCTGAAAGATTTATGCCTCCTACAGCACCAGACCAATGGAAAGGCATCCGTAGTTCACGGGCATACGGACCTACTTGTCCACAAGCAGAACGTATGGGATGGCAATCAGACGAACAAGCTTTCGCATTCAACTGGGATGACGGTTTTCCAGGTGAAGATTGTCTGCGTGTAAACATTTGGACTCAAGGATTAAAAGACGGGAAAAAGCGCCCTGTAATGGTATGGCTGCACGGCGGAGGCTACGCTGCCGGTTCAGGTCAGGAACTACCTTCATATGACGGTGCTGCTCTGTCAAGAAAAGGAGATGTGGTAGTAGTAACCTTAAACCACAGATTAAACGTACTTGGTTTTCTCGATTTATCAGCTTACGGAGGTAAGTATGCCCAAAGTGTAAACGTAGGTTTGCTGGATTTGGTAGCTGCACTTCGCTGGGTAAACGAAAATATTGAAAACTTTGGAGGTGACCCATCAAATGTCACCATATTCGGACAGTCAGGTGGCGGAGGAAAAGTATCTACACTACTCGCTACTCCCTCTGCAAAAGGTCTTTTCCAAAAAGCCATCGTACAAAGTGGTTCCATGCAGCGGACAATGGAAAGCAAATACTCCCAAAGGATAGCTGCGGCTACATTAGAAGAACTGGGTATCAAAGCTGAAGAGATTGATAAACTTCAGACCATACCTTATAAAACATTACTGGCTGCAGGCGAAAAAGCAATAGCCAATGTCCGCAAAGAAGCCGAAAAAGAAGGCATCCATTCTTTTATATTCGGATGGGGACCTACCGTTGACGGAAACATCCTCCCCCAACAGCCCGAAAAGCAAGCCGAATTATCAAAAGATATTCCAATGATGATCGGTACAACCTTACATGAGTTCTGTATCAGTACATATGTTCCCGAACTGAGAAATGCAACTCTCGATCAGGCAAAAGAAATGCTGAAAGCTAAATATGGAGAGAAGACCGATAACTATATCGAAATATTCAAAAAAGTATATCCGGCTGCAACTCCTCAAGATATGATCGATTTTGACGTAACATTCCGTCCAGCAGCAATCGAACAAGGAAACTGGAAAGCTGCCCAGCACGCCGCCCCTGTTTACATGTATCAGTTTGCATGGGAATCACCCGTAATGGATGGAATTCTCCGTTCTACTCATTGCATGGAAATAGCTTTTGTTTTCGACAACATCGCTCGATGCGCCTCAATGACAGGTGGAGGTAAAGATGCACAAGCACTGGCAGACAAAATGAGCAGTGCATGGATACAGTTTGCACGTACAGGAAATCCTAATGTAGAAGGTCTTCCAACATGGAAACCGTATACAGTAGAGAAAGGTGCAACAATGATTTTCAACAACCAAAGCGAGATCAAATACAACCAAGACAAAGAACTGATGCAGTTCATTTCAAAGTTTCCAATGAGAGGATTCTAATTACTAACCCTAATTCTTAACTATATGGAAAAGACAAATGACAAACAATGGACCAGAGCGATTGCCTTTATTGTTCTGGTTATGTGGATGGGACTATCATCTGCATTGGCGCAAAGTATTACCGTAAAAGGTCAGGTTCTGGATGCAAAGAGCAAAGAACCTTTAATCGGTGTAAGTGTGCTTGAAAAAGGTACGACCAACGGTACAATTACTGACTTCGACGGAAATTATGTATTGAACGTTGCAAAAGGACGTATCCTTGTATTCTCTTATGTAGGTTATACCACTCAGGAAATCGCAGTCAACCAACCTTCTTTAACCGTTTCGCTGAAAGAAGATACGCAAACCCTGAACGAGGTTGTAGTTGTAGGATATGGTGTTCAGAAAAAGAGTTCTGTTACTGGTTCTATCTCACAGGTAAAAGCTGAAGATATGGAAAACCGTTCGGTTACTACCGTACAGTCCGCTTTACAAGGTAAGACTTCGGGTGTACAGGTCATTTCTTCATCTGCAGCTCCGGGAGAAGCTCCTACTATCCGTGTACGTGGTTTTTCTTCTAACGTAGCTTCAGACCCTCTTTATGTAGTAGATGGTGTACGCCTTTCTGATATTTCAGGTATCGATCCTAACGATATCGCTTCTATAGAAGTATTGAAGGACGCAGCTTCAGCTGCCATCTATGGTGCAGAAGCTGGTAACGGTGTTATTCTGATTAGTACCAAAAAGGGCAAAACCGGACAAGGAAAAGTCGTTTACGACTTCCAGTACTCCATTCAGTCACTTGGCAAAATGCCGAAGCTGATGAATGCAGAGGAATATGCTACATACATGGTAGAAGGTGGCGTATTCGAACAGTCAAAGATTAACAACAACTGGGATGGTGTTACAGATACAAACTGGGCTGACGTAGTCTTTGGAAACGGACAGATGCAGAAACATAACGTGTCATTCTCTAATGGAAATGAAAAAGGGAACTATTATCTTTCTTTATCATATCTGGACAACAATGGTATTGTCAGAGGAGATGCAGACTTCTACAAACGTCTGACAGGTTCTGTCAACGCAGATTATCAGATTAAAGACTGGTTAAAAGTAGGAACAACCAACCAGATTGAAAAATACAATTACCGCAAACTGTCAGGAAACAACGCTTACGGTAGTTTCTTCCAGGCCGTTATGGAACTTGATCCACTCACTCCAAGTACATATAGTCCGGATAATTTACCAGCTAATATGCAGGCAGCACTCGATAATGGCAAAACTCTGCTGACTGACGAAAATGGAAATTACTATGCAGTTTCCAACTTTGTAGAATCGGAGAACTATCATCCGATGATTATGCGCGACAATACTGTACCTAAAAACAGTGGATTCAATGTAAACGGTTCTGTATACGGAGAACTGAAACCATTCGACGGATTCGTATTTACCTCACGTTTCGGCTACCGCTTGTCTGGTACTCGTTCTTCAACAGTCAACCTGCCATTTTACGGCAACTCTGTTCAGAACAATGATTATATGTCTATCAGCGGTACATCAAGCACTTCTATCTATTGGCAGTGGGAAAACTTCGCCAACTACATCAAGACTTTCGATAAACATACCATCAACGCCATGTTGGGTATGTCTTACCAGGAATCTACATACGATTATATTACCAGTGGATTCAGCGCAAACGGAGCAGATGCCATCACCAACAGAGATCCGTCATTCTGGTATCTGAATTATGGAGACCCTTCAGCAAGTAAATCAATACAAGGTGAAAAGACCCGTACAGCCAAATATTCATATTTCGGACGTGTAGGATATGACTTTGCCGGAAAATATATGTTGCAAGCTTCACTTCGTGCCGATGCAGCCGATTTGTCTTATCTCCCTTTGGAAAAACGCTGGGGATACTTCCCTGCCGTATCTGCCGGATGGACTATCTCTGAAGAAAACTTCTTCACTCCGTTGAGAGATGTAGTATCAAGCCTGAAACTACGTGCCAGCTGGGGACAGAATGGTAGCCTTGCTGCATTAGCAAGCAACCTTTACGGTTACGGAACTACCATGGTAACAGCCGGATATTATCCGTTCGTTCCTGGTAATAACTATACAACAGGTATTCGTCCGAATAGTTTGGGTAATGATGAATTGAAATGGGAAACTTCTGAACAAATTAACGTCGGTCTGGATGCTCGTTTATTCAACGACCGCCTGACTCTTTCTATGGACTGGTTTAACAAGAAGACTAAAGATTTGCTTATCACTGGTACAACTCCTTCACTCATTATTGGCGGAACAACTTCACCGATCAATGCCGGTAATGTAAGCAACAAAGGTTTTGAATTTGAAATAGGATGGAGAGATAACATCGGTGATTTCAATTATAGCATCAAAGGAAATCTGGCAACCTTGAAGAACAAAGTTACTTATCTGGATCCGTCACTCACCAGAGCTAACGGAACAACATTCCATACAAATACAATTACCTATTTCGAAGAAGGATATCCGGTTTACTACTTCCGTGGATATCGCTGCGAAGGCATCAACCCAGAAGATGGAGAACCGATTTTCGCTGATTTGGATAACAATGGCATCATAAACGAAGATGACAAGACTTACATCGGCGATGCTATTCCTGATTTCACATATGGCTTGACACTGACAGCAGCATGGAAAGGACTTGACCTGACAATCTTTGGTTCAGGAAGTTACGGAAATGACGTATTCAGCTGTATCAACCGTCCAGACCATGCTTCTGCCAACAAACTGAGTGAAGTATTCTATAAAGACCGTTGGACTCCTGAACATACCAATGCTACTGCTCCAAGAGCTAACGCTTTGAGCCTGGACAAATATACCGTATCTGATGCCATGGTATTCGACGGTTCATATTTCAAAATCAAACAGATTCAGCTGGGGTATTCATTACCGAAACAATGGATAAATAAGGTATTCATCAATAACCTGCGTCTGTATGTATCACTGGAAGATTTCTTTACTTTCACCAGTTATCCAGGCTTCGATCCTGAAGCATCAGCAAACGCTACAAGCGGTATGGGTATTGATATGGGTACATATCCAAGCGCAAAGAAAGTTATGTTAGGCTTTAATGTTGAATTTTAATCGAATAATATTATGAAAAAGAAACTATATATAGCACTTGCTGCAGGAATGTTTTGCATGACATTGGCAACCGGATGCGAAGACAGACTCAATATTGCAAAACATGGAGATGTGGGAAGCCAGGAAACATATTACCAGACAGACGATGAAGCCGAAGCTGCCGCAGCTGCCTTATACTTATCTGTCAGATCACAACATTACAACTGGTTCTTTGTCAAGAATCTGTTATCAGATGATATGTATACTGGCGGAGGTGCACGAGGTGACAATGGAGAAATGGAACGTCTGAACGAAATGACATTTGGTTCAGATCATGGCATGATTACCAGTCTGTATTCCGGACTATACAATATCGTATATAATGCCAACCTGATAATAGAAAAAGTAGCACCCGATAGTGAAGTAAAACGCAGAGCCATTGCCGAAGCTAAATTCTTCCGCGCCTTCTCATACTTCGAGCTGGTTACTCTCTGGGGAAATGTACCTAAGGTAGACCATCTGCTTGCTCCAGATGAATATAGAAAAGGGAATACACCCGCAGAAGAATTGTGGGCTTTCATCGAATCAGACTTGAATGCAGCAGTAGGAGATCCTGACGGAGCAAGCGACCTGCCTTCTAAAGAAAACATAGACGATGATGTAACCAATATCAGAGTGACAAAGGAAGCTGCCATGGCTTATCTGGGTAAAGCTTATCTGTTCCAGGGAAAATATAATGAAGCTGCCAGCATATTGGACAAAGTTATCAGTTCAAACAAATATGGACTGTATCAAGGAGAATATGGCAATCTGGCACACGTAAAAGCAAATAATTGCAGAGAATCTATTCTGGAAGCACAAATGCGTAATGACCCGGAACAGATGTGGAACCAGTTTACTCAGCTATACTGTATGCTGGGATGGCGTTCCTCAATGCTCAATTTTGACCAGTCGGCCTCAGCCTTTTCACAAGGTTGCTACGGTTTCGGTAACCCTACAAAATCACTGTATGATGCATTTGTAGCTGAAGAAACTGCCGATGGTTACCGCTTGAACCAGACTATCATTACCTATAAACAATTGGAAAGTTTAGG
>ERZ1106978.1081-NODE-1081-length-16571-cov-57.139077_pt1 | contig 16571 bp, 17 predicted proteins | sample MGYA00403689_ERZ1106978 | MGnify/ENA primary metagenome ERZ1106978 (study PRJEB35170, sample SAMEA104062434) | human gut metagenome | biome: human gut; feature: human-associated habitat; material: faeces | place: Denmark | collected 2012-08-02 ...
TTTTGGACGGTCACACCGCCCGTTTTCTTTCTCGGGAAAGAAAATGGGGGGTGTGCTATGCAGCAGTGTGACGCGCTGCATTTCCTTTGAAAGAGAAAAGAAAATAAAGGGAGGTCACCATGAGAAGAAACATCCACTATAAGCCCAGCAAAAGCGCGAGCATTCTGTCGGGCGTCATCGCGTGCGCGATGGGCGTGTTCGGCCTGTTTACCATTCCGAGCATCGGCGCGATGATCGGCTTCAAGGCCATCTGGTGCCTGATGGCCTTCGGCATGGGCATCTACAATTTTCTGCTGGCGGCGGGCGTTGTGAAGTACAACGGCGGCTACGAGATCACCGACGAGTCGGACGAGAGCGCAAAGGGCGGCAAGTCCGACGCCGAAGCGCGGCTCGAGGAATTGCAGACCCTTTACGACCGCCGCCTCATCACGGAAGAGGAGTATCAGGAAAAACGCAGGGACATTCTGGACCGGCTGTAAGAGAAAGGAGCGCGGACAATGGGAGAAGTTTTGATCCTTATTATCATCGCACTTGTCTGGGGGTTTAAGGCGGTTGTCGCCAACGAGGACAAAAAGGTCAATGATCGGGAAACGGGCAGCATTTCGTCGACGCCCGACGAGCTCATCAAAAAGGCAAAGCGCACAGCCGAGGATCTTGATGCGCTGCGCGGGCAGACGGAGAAAAAGCGCCCGAGCGGCGTGCAGATCCGCGACTTCCACAAGAATCTGGCCGCGCAGGAACGTGAGAACAGCGAGAAACGCTGGGCCGTCGCACGTAAGAAGCAGGCCGACAGCGGCGAGGTGCATTCTGTCCACATGGACAGCTGCGAGGACCGGCTTGAGAGTTTGAAGGTCTTATATGACGCGGGCATTCTGGACCGCGAGGAATACGCCCAGCGCGTCGCGCGCGTCAAGAAGGCGCACGCGCAGAGCAGAGGGTAAGCAAAATAAAAGGAAGCGAATACACCATGTATGACGAACTGACACAGGTCGACATTGACAAGATGAAGGCAGAGCTGGAGCACCGCCGTTTGGAGCTTCGCCCCAAGCTCATCGAAGATGTGCAGACGGCGCGCGCGTTCGGCGACTTGAGCGAAAACTACGAGTACAAGGTCGCCAAGCAGGAGAAAAACCGCAACGAGAGCCGCATCCGTTACTTGGAGCGCATGATCGCGACGGCGAAGGTCATCGAAGTGAACGAAAAAGAGGGCACCGTCGGCCTTTTTGACCATGTGGTGCTCTATAACGAAAAACTGGGGAAAGAGCAGAACATCCAGCTCGTGACCACCCTGCGGCAGAACGCGCTCAAGGGCCTCATCAGCAAGGAATCGCCCGTCGGCAAGGCCATCCTGGGGAAAAAGGTCGGCGACCGCGTCGAGATCGTCGTCTCGCCGGAAATGAAGTACACGGTCGAAATTCATTCGATCACGCCGGGCGAGGACGATGCATCGCTCGAGATCAGCTCTTATTGAGGAAACGCATGAAACAGGTCATTATCTATACCGACGGCGCGTGCTCGGGCAACCCCGGCCCCGGCGGCTGGGGCGCGGTGCTCAAATACGGCGCGCACGAGCGCGAGCTCTCCGGCGGCGAGGCGAGCACGACGAACAACCGCATGGAGCTCACCGCCGTCATCGAGGCGCTGCGGCTCTTAAAAGAGCCGTGCGTCGTGGAGCTCTATTCCGACTCGCGCTACGTCATCGACGCGCTGGAAAAGCGCTGGGTCTACGGCTGGAAGCAGCGCGGCTGGGTCAAAAGCGACAAAAAGCCCGCGCTGAACGTCGATTTGTGGGAGCAGCTCTTGTCCCTCATCGCCCGGCACGAAATGCACTATCACTGGGTCAAAGGCCACGCGGAGAATGCGTACAACAACCGCTGCGATGAGATGGCTGTTAATGAGTGGCACAAGTTTAAGTAAGAGATAGCGTGGCCTTTCGCCGGAAGTCCGGCGGCGCGAGCGGCGGATTCACTTCGCCGCCGCAAGACATGGAATAAAACAGGGCTCCCGCGCGGCCTGCCGCGTGGGAAAATAATGCCGCGACGGTGAATCAGTTTAAGTAAGAATAAAACCAACGACAATTACAGAAAGAAGGTTGATTCCGGAGAAGACGGTTGGAAAGCTCAGGCAGGGCTGGGGCAGCATTTGCTTCCTTTTAGCGCCCTGGTGGAAGTACGGCAAGACCTTAATGGTCGGCTCGTTTATCTCATCGGTGCTGTTTGTGCCGGCGGCGGGGTATTTTTCCGCGACGCTGGCGCAGGCGGTGATCGAAATGATCGAAGCGGGAAAGCCGTTTGAAGCGGCATTTTTGACGGGCCTGACATACCTTTTGCTCGCGCTGGCGCTCAATCTGCTCCACGCGGTGTACGAGGATTTTTACCTCCGGTGGAAAAAACAGGAGATCGAGGGGACGATCGAGCGGTCGATCTACGAAAAAGCCCTGACGGTCGACTACCGGCACTTTGACGATCCGAGCTATTTCGACAGCTACAAGCTTGCGACGGAGAAATTTGCCTCGCAGTCGTCGGAGACGCTGCAAAATCTCTTCTCGCTTTTGAGCGGCGTCGCGAAATGCATTGTCTACGGCGCGCTGATCGCGTCGCAGGGCGTTGCGCTGCTGCTCATCGTTCTGGGCTGCTCTGCGTTTGTCGCGTATGCGCAAATTTACTGGAGCAGGGTGTCCGTGGAGCGTGAGACGGCCATGGTCAACGACCAGCGGAAGGCTGACTATCTGCGGCGGCTGTTTTTTGACCATACGGCGGTCGCCGACCTGCGCGCGTCAAACATCAAAAAGCCGCTTTTTTCGCTGTTCGACGGCTCTGTGAAGAGCAGGGCCGCGATCTATCGAAAATACGGCGCAAAGGAATTTTTGACCGATATTCTGGTAAACCTCGCGCAGCTCGGCACGACGTTTGCCGTGCCGGTCTATGTCGCATGGGGCGTGATGTCTGGCAATATCGGCGGCATTGGCGTCTATGCGACGCTGATCGCCTCGTCGCTCGCGCTCAAGGAGGCGCTCAACGCGCTCGGCTGGTGGAGCTCGCAGGTCGCCTTAGGCGTTGCCTACGCGCAGAAGGTGCAGCGCTTTTTCGACACAGATTCGACCATCGAAGCGTCGACAGACGGCGAAAAAGCGTCAGACGGCCCATTTTCCGTCCGATTCGACCATGTGTCCTACCGCTACGGCGGCAGCGATGAGTTTGCCATCCGTGATCTGAGTCTTGCCATCGCGCCCGGAGAAAAGATCGCCATCGTCGGCGAAAATGGCGCGGGGAAGACGACGCTCACAAAGCTCCTGCTCCGCTTGTACGACGCGGACGGAGGAACGGTGCAGATCAACGGCCGCCCGATCGCGGACTATGACGTGAGCACGCTGCGCGGCAGGATTGGCATCGCGTTTCAGCAGTCCCGCCTGTACGCGCTGTCTGTCCGCGAAAATATGACGGCCTACGCCGACGCGGACGATGCGCGGCTCAAATCCTGCCTTGAGGAGGTCGGCCTGCGGCTTTCTCTGGACGCGCAGGTCACGAAGGAGTTCGACGAAAACGGCGCGGTGCTCTCGGGCGGAGACGCGCAGCGCCTATGCCTGACGCGGCTGCTGCACAGCGAATTTGGGCTGCTCATCCTCGACGAGCCGTCCAGCGCGCTGGATCCGATCGCCGAGTACCGCATCGCAAAGCTGATCTTCGACCGCTCGCCGACGACCACCGTTATGGTCGCGCACCGGCTTTCCACGGTCGTGGACGCGGACCGAATTTATCTTCTCTCCGATGGAAGAATCATAGAATCTGGCACGCACGCGGAGCTGATGGCGCAGAACGGAAAATATCGGGAAATGTTTTTAAAGCAGGCTGAAGGGTACTTGAAAGCTTAGCGGAAGTGTGGTACAACAAAAGCAAATTTTTTTCTCAGCAGGGAGGGGAGCCTTCCCGCTTTGCTGAAGTAATATGAAGGAGCAAAAGACTATGGCAGAATTCAACGCAAAGCAGCAGCTTCCGGGCCTTCTCGACTGGATGCGCGCGCAGATGAAGGCCTGCGGAGGCAAGACCGCCGTCATCGGCATTTCGGGCGGCAAGGACAGCTCCGTCACGGCGGCGCTGAGCGTGGCGGCCTACGGTCGCGAGAATGTCGTCGGCGTGCTGATGCCCGACGGCGTGCAGCCGGACATCGACTATTCCAACGGCCTTGTCGACGTGCTGAACATCCGCCACTACACGTTCAATATTCACGGCGGCACGAGCGGCATTCTCGACGAGATGGCGCGCGTGGGCATCGACGCGAGCCGCCAGACGAAGGTGAACCTGCCGTCCCGCATCCGCATGGCGACGCTGTACGCCATCGCGCAGAGCGAGGAGGGCGGCATCGTCATCAACACCTCGAACCTCTCCGAAGACTGGGTCGGCTACTGCACGATCTACGGCGACAGCGCGGGCGCGTTCTCGCCGCTCGGCATGTACACGACCGAGGAGGTCATCGCGCTGGGCGCGGAGCTGGGTCTGCCCGAGCGCTTCCTCATCAAGCCGCCGTCCGACGGCCTGACCGGCAAGACGGACGAGGACAACCTCGGCTTTACCTACCACGCGGTGAACGAGTACATCCGCAAGGGAGAGGTCGACCCCGCCATCAAGGAGCAGATCGACCGCAAGCACAAGGTGTCGAGATTCAAGTTCCAGACGCTTCCGGTGTATCAGAACGGGCTGCCGATCGTCCTGCCGGAGGAGACGGATTATTATAATCCTAACAAAAAGTAAGCAGCGCGCAGCGCTGCACCTTAGTCCCTGCGTGCCGCAGGGGTGCGAACAAAGGGGACCATTCTCTCACGTGAGAGAATGGCCCCCTTACCTGGCAGCAGCGCCAAGCGCTGCATTACCCCTCCGCGCATCGCGCGGATAAGCCAGTGCCCCTTTGGGCACAAAAAAAGAGCCATCCTTTCGGATGGCTCTCATTTTCGCTCGATTAGCCAACGCTGTTGAGCTTCAGGGTCAGCGCGCTCTTCTTGTGCGCGGCGTTATTCTTGTGCAGAATACCCTTAGCAGCAGCCTTATCGACAGACTTCACTGCGACCTTGTAAGCGCTCTCGGCCTCGGTGCGATTGCCTTCAGCGGCAGCCGCCTCGAACTTCTTGAGTGCGGTCTTCAGTGCGGACTTGTCGGCCTTGTTGCGCTCATTACGCACACCAGACACCTGAACGCGCTTCTTGGCAGACTTAATATTCGGCAAACCAAACACCTCCTCCGGTTGGAATTCGCGCCGGCGGACAAAAAATCCACCGTGCAGAATGGTATTTTAGCAAAGAATGCAAGAAATTGCAAGCATTTTTTCGAAATTTTCTGATTTTTTTGTATGACACAAAACTTTGTGGATAAAATAGGGAAAGAAAACAAGATTTAGTAAAAGGAGAGAGGCAAAATGCTCCAATACCGCACCGATCTTGCCATGGAGGCGCACGAGCTGCTCTGCGCGAAAAGCCGCGCGCAGACGCTCTCCGGCGTGGACAGCCGGACGGTTTTTCGCCGCGGGTGCAGCGTGACGAGCGTGCGCATCGACACCGAGGGCGCGGCGCGCCAGCTCGGCAAGCCCCGCGGGCGGTATGTGACGCTCGACCTCTCGCCGCTGCAAAAAAACGCGGACGATGTGCTCGAGCGCGCGTCGCGCGCCGTGGGGGCGGAACTCAGGGCGCTGCTCGGCGAGAATGTGAAAAGCGTGCTCGTCGCGGGACTCGGCAACGCGAATATGACGCCGGACGCCATCGGGCCGAGGAGTGCGGAGCACGTGCTCGTGACGCGCCACCTGCGGCAAAACGGCGCGTTTTCCGCATTTTGCTCTGTCAGCGTGCTGACGCCGGGGGTTTTGGGCCGGACGGGCATTGAGGCGATGGAGACGCTGCGCGGCACGGTGCGCGCGGTGCAGCCCGACGCGGTCATCGCGATCGACGCGCTTGCGTCCCGCTCGCTCATGCGCCTCTGCTCCACGGTGCAGCTCTCTGACACGGGCATCGTCCCAGGCAGCGGCGTGGGCAATCACAGGTGTCCCCTCAGCCGAGACACGCTCGGCGTGCCGGTCTACGCCATCGGCGTTCCCACGGTCGTCGACGCGGCGACGCTGACGCTCGACGTGCTCGAAGAGGCCGGAAAGTCGGACGTCGATCCCGCCGCCCTGCGCGGCCACGAGACCGTTATGGTCACGACGCGCGACATCGACGCGCAGATCCGCGAACTCGCCCGCGTCATCGGCTACGGCATCGACCTTGCGCTCCAGCCGCTCGATTTTTCCGAGCTCTGCGCGCTCATGGGCTGAAAATGTGCAAAATTTCCGGTGGTATTCATAATTTGTTTACAACCGATTCAAACTTTAGCCAAGATTGACTGGTATCTTAATACTTGCAAAGGGGAGCTCCCCCCGATGTGATTTTCTCCCTCCTAAAAATACACACACAACACAGCAAGAAGCCCTCGCCTCTCCCGGCGGGGGCTTTTTGTTTCCTTTTCCTCTTTTTCGCACAAGTGCAAAGGAAGCTGCGGCACTGGTGCCGCGGGGAGAGCAGCGCTTGGCGCTGCACGGATAAAGGGGGATACTCTCTTTTTCGAAAGAGAGTATCCCCCTTAAACCCCCGAGAGAAAGGACGAGGGGTCTTGCACCTCGACCCCGCACATTGGCAGATCGGCACTTGAAGAGCTGCGCGGCCTGCGGAATCGGGTGCGGTGTACGTGACTTCGCCACGAATCCCTTCATTTCGTCACCATTCGCAACCGCGCCCTACTCCGTGGGGCGCGAGTGACGGTAGTACGGCGGCGGACTGCCTGCGGGGGCGGCTTTGCTGCGCTCGCCGCGGGTGGGATTGCTGCTTTTCTATTTCAACAGTGTTCTTTTCTGTGAACGGTCCGCAGCTTATGGAAATACGCACCGGACAGCTGCGAGATTTGGCATAAATAAGGCAGATAAAAACAAAGCCCGCACTGTCGCTTGACAGCGCGGGAGAATTTGCTATAATGGACATAGAAAGGGCGCTGCGACAAGCGGTCAGCCCGGGAAGTTAGGAAGACTCAAAATGAGAAACCGTCACTTGGCCGAGTGGCGGTTTTCGCTTTTTATACGGATCGTAACCACATATCCAAGGATATGTAACGTGATCGTAATAGGCATATCTACCACCTCCTCTCGGAGGATGTAGCCAACCGCCTGCCGTTCGTGCAGCGCCTTGTTATTACCGTATCATAAGTTCCGACAAATTGCAACATTTGTTTCATCCCACGCGCGGTGAGTGCAGCAATGCCGCGCCCGCAAGATGTCTGCCGCCGTGCCATCGTCACACGCGCCTCACGATAGTAAGGCGCGGCTGATACTGGTAATAGTAGGGGTTCATGGCGAAGCCATGTACACCGCACCCTCACTGCGCAGCGCGTGCAGTCATTCAAGCTACAATCTGCCAATGTTGGGGGTCGAGGGGTCCTCCCCTCGCGTTCTCTTGGGGGTCCAAGGGGGCCATTCTCTCACGTGAGAGAATGGCCCCCTTATCTGCTCACCCTGCGGCACGCAGGGAACAAAGTGCAGAGCACCGCGCTGCCAAAAATCCCGCCTTTCAGCAAAGAAAAAAGAACGCCTCGGAAGAGGCGTTCTTCTTATTTTTGCGAAAGTAAAATTTACAGATACTTCTGCATGCCGTCGGTGGCAAGGGCGGGGTCGCCGGAGACGGAGATGGTGAACTTGACGCCGGTGGCGTTGCTGAAGCGCTCGAGCTCGTTCAGGAAATCGTCGGCCGCCTGGTTGCACTCGCCGCCGGTGATCTTGAACAGGTTGTCGATGAAGATGTGGGAAATATCATAATTGCCCGCGTACAGGCCGAACAGGAAGCCGCGCAGAGCCTCGTAGTTGGACAGGTCGTACTCGTAGGCAGAGATCAGACGAACGTGATAGTGCAGGTCAAAGGTCATGGTAGACTTTGCCTCGACGCAGACGACGCTGCCGTTATCCTCCTGCGCAGTGGTATTGATCATTTCGATCAGCTTCTTGGTCTTACCGGTGCCCTTTTCACCCATGATGAGTCTGACCATAGAAATCACTCCTTTCAATAGATCCCCGCCTCTTTTGCGGGGGATGGTCTTTCTGATGGCATCAGCATAGCATAAATGAAACAAATTTGCAATGCTGAATGGAAAGTTTCAGGTTTATTCAAAAAATTCAGCGCAGGCGCTTACGCAGCTCCTCGCCCATTTCCTCGTATCCGGGCTTGCCGAGCAGCGCGAACATGTTCTTTTTATAGGCCTCCACGCCCGGCTGGTCGAAGGGGTTGACGCCGAGGAGGTACCCGCTCAGCCCGCAGGCGTATTCAAAGAAGTAAATGAGCTGGCCCATCGTGCGCGCGTTGTTTTCATCGAGGTTCAAAATGATGTTCGGCACGCCGCCCTCGACATGGGCGAGCAGCGTCCCGTCCATGGCCTGACGGTTGATGAAGTCCATCGTCTTTCCCGCAAGGAAGTTGAGCCCGTCGCCATTCGCTTCGTCAAAGGGGACGACCATCTGCTGCTCCGCGGGCGCAAAGCGCACGACGGTCTCCATCAGCATACGCTCGCCCTGCTGGATGTACTGGCCCATCGAGTGCAGGTCGGCGGTGAAGTCGACGCTCGCGGGGAAGAGGCCCTTTTCCTCCTTGCCCTCGCTCTCGCCGTAGAGCTGCTTCCACCACTCGGCCATGAAGCGGAACGCGGGCTCGAAGCACGCGAGAAGCTCCACCTTCTTGCCCTGACGGTAGAGCTCGTGGCGCATGGCGGCGTACTGCCAGGCGGGATTGCTGTAATCGTTTTTCGAGCAGAGCAACATCATCTCCTGCGCGCCGCCTATGAGTTCATCCAGATCAACGCCCGCGACGGCGATGGGAAGAAGACCAACGGCGGTGAGCACGCTGTAGCGTCCGCCGATGTTGTCGGGCACGACGAATTCCTCGTATCCCTCCTGATCGGCGAGGGACTTGAGCGCGCCCTTATGCGCGTCGGTCGTGGCGTAGATGCGCTTCGCGGCCTCTTTCTTGCCGTACTTCTTCTCGAGCTTTTCACGGAAGAAGCGGAACGCGACGGCGGGCTCGGTCGTCGTGCCGGACTTCGAGATGACGTTGACGGAGAAATCGTCGTCGCCGATGAGCTCTGTCACTTCGCGCAGCGCGTCGGAGGAGAGGCCGTTGCCGATAAAGTAGATGTTCGGCGTGGACTTCTTCTTTAAGTTATAGTTCGGGGAGCAGAGGCATTCGATGACGCCGCGCGCGCCGAGATAGCTGCCGCCGATGCCGATGACGACGAGCGCCTTGGAATCGCCCTGAATCTTCTTCGCCGCGGCGAGGATGCGCGCGTACTCGCCTCTGTCATAGTCGCGCGGGAGCGTGACCCAGCCGATGAAATCAGAGCCCTTTCCGCCGCCGTTTTGCAGCCAGCCCGCCGCGCGCTCGAGACGCGGGCGCAGCGCCGCTTCATACGGCAACGAGAGAAACGATGCGGCATGGGAGATATCAATAGACAGCATAAAAATGGCCTCCTGCGATCAAAAATTCTTGCTTGCATTGTAGCACACGGCAAAAAAAGAAACAAGCGCAAAGCGGGGAAAAACGGGAGGCAAACACCGCGCTGCCGTCCAGAAACCGTGAAAACTGTGGAAAGCGGCAAAAAGATGGCCGCTTTATCGCTCCATCTTTGTAAAGTGCGTGTATTTACTGTCACACGTTATTATGTTATCGTGTTACCACACTAAATCGAACGGCCAAGCGCCGGAACTTACAGGAGGAAGAAACGATGAAAAAATTCTTAGCCATGGCGCTTGCCGCCGTGATGGTACTGGCCCTTGCCGCCTGCGGCAGCAAGAACGACACCGCCGACGATACCGGTGATGCGCAGGACGCGCAGGGCGGCGAGACGCAAAAGCTGATCGTCGGCTTTGATGCCGAGTTTCCGCCGTTCGGCTTCATCGCCGCTGACGGCACGTACGACGGCTTTGACCTCGCGATGGCCAAGGAGCTGTGCGCGCGCCTCGGCTGGGAGTACGAGGCCGTGGCCATCGACTGGAACAGCAAGGACGCCGAGCTTTCGAGCGGCACGATCAACTGCATCTGGAACGGCTTTACCTACACCGGCCGCGAAAATGACTACACGTTCTCCGACCCCTATGTGGATAACTCCATCGTGATGGTCGTGAAGGCCGACAGCGGCATCACCTCGCTCGCGGACCTCGCCGGTAAGAGCGTGATGGCGCAGGCCGCGTCCTCCGCGGTCGACGCGATCAACGAAAACGAGGACTTCAAGGCGTCGCTCAAGGAGGTCGTGGAGCTGGGCGACTACAACATGGGCTTTATGGACCTCGCCCAGGGCACGGTGGACGCCGTGGCCGCTGACCTCGGCGTTGCGCAGTATCAGATCGCGAACAACGACGGCGACTATGTTATCCTCGACGAGCCCCTCTCCACCGAGCAGTACGCCATCGGCTTCCTCAAGGGCAACACCGAGCTGCGCGACGCGGTGAACGCCGAGCTTCTCAAGATGGCCGAGGACGGCACCATGCTGGAGATCGCGCAGAAGTACGTCGATCGGGGTCTCGTGCTCGACAGCCTGTGCCTCATCAACAAGTAAAAACGTTTACCTCGGGCGATTGTAAAAACCAATTATAACTCATAGGTGCCCATCCTCTTCTCAGGGAGGGAGCGGGGGCGAAAGCCCCCGCTTTTTCCCGCTTATGACCGAATAAGGGAGAATCATTCCATGACTGTATCCACGATGCTTTCGCTATTATCCGAGGGCTTTGTCACATCGCTTTTGATCTTCGTGCTGACGCTGCTATTCTCGATGCCGCTGGGCCTTGCGGTGATGTTTGGCCGCCGCAGCAGATTGACGCCGCTGCGCGGCTTCATCAAGGCGTATATCTCCATCATGCGCGGAACGCCGCTGATGCTGCAGCTGATGGTCGTCTTCTACGGGCCGAAGCTCCTGCTTGGCGTCACGGTGCCGGGCAACTGGCGCTTCACGGCGGTCATCGTCGCGTTCGTCATCAACTACGCGGCGTATTTTGCCGAGATCTACCGCGGCGGCATCGAGTCCATCCCGCGCGGGCAGTATGAGGCCGCGCAGGTGCTGGGCTATACCAAGGCACAGACATTTTTCAAGATCATCCTGCCGCAGATGGTCAAGCGCGTCATCCCTGCGGTGACGAACGAGGTCATCACGCTCGTCAAGGACACGTCGCTCGCGTCTGTCATCGGCACGGTGGAGATGTTCACGCGCGCCAAGCAGATCGTTGCCTCGCCGAATACGCCGGGCATGCTGGCGCTGGTGGCGGCAGGTGTCTTCTACTATGTCTTCAACTATGTGGTCGCCTTCGCCATGGAAAAATGGGAGCAGGCGCTGCGCTATTACCGCTAAAGGGAGGGGAGAGCAATGGCAGTTTTTGAAATGCGGAACGCCAGAAAGGCGTTCGGCTTGCTCGAGGTCTTAAAGGGCGTGTCGCTCAAGGTGGAAAAGGGCGAGGTCGTATCGATCATCGGCCCCTCGGGCGGCGGCAAGTCGACGATGCTGCGCTGCGCGACGCTGCTTGAAACGATGGACTCCGGCACGCTCGCGTATGGCGAAAACGTCGCCGCGCGCGAGGAAAACGGCAAAAGCGTCTACGCCGGAAAAGCCGCGCTCGCGCAGGTGCGGCGGCAGTTCGGGCTGGTGTTCCAGCAGTTTGACCTCTTCCCGCACTACACAGTGCTGAAAAACGTCTGCGACGCGCCGATCTCGGTGCAAAAGCGCGATAGAGCCGAGGTCGAGGCCGAGGCGATGGCGCTGCTCGACAAAATGGGACTAAAAGGCAAGGAAAACGCCTATCCCTATCAGCTCTCGGGCGGGCAGCAGCAGCGCGTGGCCATCGCCCGCGCGCTCGCGATGAAGCCGGAAATCCTCTTTTTCGACGAGCCGACCTCCGCGCTCGACCCGCTGCTCACGGGCGAGGTGCTGCGCGTCATCCGCAGTCTTGCCGACGAGCACATGACGATGGTCATCGTGACGCACGAGATGCCCTTTGCCCGCGCCGTGAGCGACCGCGTCGTGTTTTTAGACGGCGGCGTCATCGTGGAGCAGGGCAGCCCCGAGCAGGTCTTCGAAAACCCGCAGCAGGAGCGGACGAGAGAGTTCTTGAAATCGTACCGCGAGACGAGCAACGCTCAGGCGTAGTAATTCACGAGCAGGTCGACGACCGCACCGTAGCTCTGCGTGCCGAGTTCATCGCCGTAGGATTTGATCATCTTATCATTGAGCGACTGGGTGACGGTGGCCGTGAGGCCCTTGTACTGCGCCCAGTAGGCGCTGTTGTAGCGCAGATCGAGCACGATCTCGTCGGGAAGCGAATCGCGAATCTGCTGCCATGCGTCGGGGTCGACGCGGTACAGCGCGTTGCCGAGGTGAATGTAGCCGAGCATCCAGCCCGCATAGTTGTAGTTTGCGTCGTCGCAGCGCGTGCAGGCGAGGACCGCGAGAAAGTTGCTTTGCTGCTCGGACGAGATCCCGCGCTGGTGCGAGAGCTCGTGCGCGCAGGTCGAGGCCAGCAGCATCGCGGGCGAGTCCATGTTCACGTTTGACTCGCCCGTGAACGGAAAGTAGAAGCCCGTGAAGTTCATCGCGCTCATGATCTTCGAAAAGAAAATGCCCTTGGGCTTCTGGTCCGGCATGTCGAGGAATGGAAATTCGTCGTACAGGCAGTCGTACACCGTGTCGGCGTAGTTAAGAATCTCCTGCCTGTCGGCGGTGAAGAGGCCGTTTTCGTCGCGCATGATGTGCGTCGACGCCTCGGCAAGATGGTCCGCGAAATACTGCGTGACGCGCACTAAATCTTCATACGTGACGGGCTCGGGCGAAAGGCCGCTTCTGTCGCAGAAGTCATCCGCATAGTAGTTCGCGCCCCAGAGAAGCGAGAACGCGGCGCAGACCGTGAGAAATAAGTCGAGCACGAAGAGCGCGCAGCGGTACGCGGCGCGCCCTTTTTGGCGCGACTTTATAAGATAGCGCACCATCAGCACGAGCAGCACGACCGCCGTGACCGCCGCGAGCACATACAGAAGCTCCGCGACCGAAAACGGCAGCGCCGCGCACGCGCGGCCTAAGAATTGCTCGAAGGGCAGCGTGACCGAATAGACCCAGAAATTGACGGCCGCGCGGTTTCCGCGGAAAAGATAGAAAAGCACAAGGACTGCGCCGCAGGCGAAAAGCCAGCGGTGCAGTCCTTTGTTGTCACGGTACAGGGTTTTCATGGGGAGATCAGTCCTTTTTTTCATCCGGAGAGGCGAGCGGCGCGGGGGCGAACATCGCGTCGTCCGTCACGCCCTTTTTCGTGAGGCTGCGGTTCGTGAACCAGTTCACAAGCGAGCTGATGCACGCGAAGATCGGAACGCCGAGGAACATGCCGAGCACGCCGCCGAAGCCGCCGCCGACCACGATGGCCACGATGACCCAGAAGCTCGAAATGCCGGTGGATTTGCCGAGGATCTTCGGCCCCAGAATATTGCCGTCAAACTGCTGCAATGCGATGATGAAGAGAATGAAATAAAGGCACTGCTTGGGGCTGACGAGCAGGATGAGGAATGCGCTCGGAATGGCGCCGAGGAACGGGCCGAAGATCGGAATGATGTTCGTCACGCCCACGAACACCGAAATGATTGGCGTATACGGGAACTTGAAGATCGAGCAGCAGATGAAGCAGAGGATGCCGATGATGAGCGAGTCGAGCAGCTTTCCGCGCACGAAGCCGCTGAAGATACGGTCAGCCTCGGCCACGGCGCGCAGCGTGCGGCGGTACGGCGTTTCGGGCAGAATGGCGTAGAGGATCTTCTTCGACTGCTTGGCAAAGCTCTCCTTGCGCGCGAGCAGATAGACCGAGATCATCATGCCGATGAGAATGTTCTTGAGGAAGATGACGACGCTCCAGATGCCGCCGGTCACGGCGACGATCGCGACCTGCGCCTGCGGGATGACCGTGTCGGTGACCCACTTGACGAGCTTATCGTAGTAGCCGTTGAGTGCGGAGAGCAGCTGGTCGGAGTAGATGTCGTCGGAGAAGATCGTCTGATTCTCCACAAGGCTGTTGACCCAGTTGTAGACGGTTTTATAATAGCTTTCAAAGTTGTCGGCCAGTGTCTTCGTGCTGTCGACCAGCTCGGGGATGAGGATGCTGAACATCAGGTAGATGAGGGCGATGACGCAGATCCACGTGACGAGGATGCTCAGCCCCCGGACGAGCGAAGACTTGACCTTCGGCAGCCCCTTTTGGATATACCGGTCGAAAAAGTCGACGATGGGGGCGAGAAGGTACGCGAACACAAGGCCGTAGATGACCGGCGAGAGCACGCTCATCAGCTTGTCGAAAAAGTCCAGCAGCACGCGGGACTGGAAAAACGTGTCGTAAAACATCAGCACCGCGCAGGCCGAGACGATCAGCGTTACGCCGAGGTGAAGATAGGTTTTGTTCTGCTTCATGGGCTCCCCCTTTTTTTGGGCAAAAGGCGTTAAATGACTGCTAAAAAGATACCAAAAACAGCTTACTATTTTTTGCTGGGAATTGCAACCGCTCATTTCGTGTGTTATGATAATCTTTACTCTCTGTTAATGAAGATGAACAGAACTTGACTTTTTTGGCAGAGGGTGATTTTGACCGACAGGGCGCAGGGTGCTTTGCCGGTCTGATGCTGTGAAGAGCAAACGAGGAGGAACCCATGGACGACAAAAAGCTGCTCTTTATCGTCAATCCCCGCGCGGGAAAGACCAAATCCCTCGCGCCGCTGTTTGACGCCGCCGCGATCTATTCCGAGGCGGGCTATCTCGTCTCCGTGCGCAAGACCACGCACCGCGGAGAAGCGACGGAGCTCGCCGAATCGCTCGGGCCGGAATTCGACGTCGTCGTCTGCCACGGCGGCGACGGCACGCTCAACGAAACGGTGAACGGTGTGATGCGCATTCCGCGAGAATACCGCCCGCTCGTGAGCTATCTGCCCGGCGGCAGCACGAACGACTTTGCCGCGAGCCTGAATATCTCGTCGAATCCCGCCGAGGCGGCGGCCTCCGCCATGCGCATGAAGCCGAGATCTCTCGATGTGGGCAAATTCGGCGAGCGGAACTTCGTCTATGTCGCGTCGTTCGGCGCGTTCACGAAAACAACCTACACCGTCCAGCAGGATATCAAGAATATGTTCGGGCACTTTGCCTACTTACTCGAGGGCGTCAAGAATCTCGACACGCTCTGCCCGTACCGCATGAAGATCACGGCGGACGGCGAGGTCTTCGATGGGGAATACCTCTTCGGTGCGATCAGCAATTCGACGTCGATCGCGGGGCTGATGAAGCTCTCGCCAGACGAGGTGTCGTTCGACGACGGCAAGTTCGAGCTGCTGCTCGTGCCTGTGCCGAGAACGCCGGCTGCGATGCAGGCGCTCATTCTGGCGCTCGTCAACAAGGACTACTATAACTCCGAGGGGCTCATCTTCCGCCATGTCAAGCACGTGACGGCGGAGACCGCCGAGGATATTCCCTGGACGCTCGACGGCGAGTACGACCCCGGCGCGCCGGTCGTGGAGATCGGGATCGAAGATAATGGGGTCACGATGCTATTATAACTTCAAAAAGAGAGGCTGGCCTATGGGCCAGCCTCTCATAAGGGCAACATTTAAAAGAATCGTTTAGAGCAAGGCAAAAGCACAAGCGGCGCACCAGATTTGGTGCGCCGCTTGTGCTTTTATTTAGGAGCAGCAACCGATATGTGTATTTCTGAAATTTTGCCCAATATCAGTGCTCATACCGGGTCCAGTCGGTTTTTTTGTTCATGCCGGTCCAGGTCTCATAGTTTCCAGTCTTGTGCTGGAACGCATGGGAGTTGGTGGCCTCCTGGACCGCCAGGTAGAACCAGTCGCCGGGGTTGCAGTCTGCCCAGGTGTTCATGCCTGCCGGCAGGTCGCTGTTCTCCTCGGGGATGCGGTTCAGCACCCGGTTGATCATGGTCATAGCCTGGGCACGGGTGATGTAGGTGTCGGGGCGGAAGGTGCCGTCCTCGAAGCCCTTGATCCACCCAAGCTCGGTGGCGCGCGCGATATACTGCTCCGCCCAATGCCCATCAATGTCGGAGAAGGTCTGGGTGGTGCCGCCGGCACCGGTATCAAACCGGGCGCAAATGGCGGCAAACTGAGCCCGCGTGATGGGGGCCGCGGGATCAAAGGTAGTACCGCTATGACCCTGCACGATGCCCAGACCCGTCATGGTGGAGATGGCGGTATTTGCCCAATAGTCATCCGGAACATCGGAATAGGTATTGCTGGTCAGAAGATTGCCGTCACGCACCTCATCTTTCAAAAGCCGGAAGAAAACGGTGGCGGTCTCCACACGGGAGATCAGTCCATTTGGGTAAACATTGCCATCATTGTGACCGACGATATATTCGTAGGTATGATTGAGAATTTCGGACGGCTCCTGATGCAGTAGCCAGCCCCGGTATTTGTCCTGTTCGGCTTTCATTTTCTCATAAAGGTGAGCGTTGTAATCTGTTTCGTTCATAGCGAACACCTCCTTCAAAATAGAAATAGC
>ERZ1106978.1084-NODE-1084-length-16526-cov-3.414972_pt1 | contig 16526 bp, 13 predicted proteins | sample MGYA00403689_ERZ1106978 | MGnify/ENA primary metagenome ERZ1106978 (study PRJEB35170, sample SAMEA104062434) | human gut metagenome | biome: human gut; feature: human-associated habitat; material: faeces | place: Denmark | collected 2012-08-02 ...
AGAACCGATTCCGGCCTGCCAGGGGATAAAGTGATCCTCTGCAGCCGGAGTTAATTGTTCGGGATGAATATTTTCTTTTTCAAACCAGTTTTTCAGGTCGGATACCAACTCTACGATTTCCTGAATCTGTGCGCGGGTGAACAGCTTCAGATCCAGCAGCACTTGGTCGTTACGTGAACGTCCGCTGTGTATCTTTTTTCCTGTGTCACCCAGGCTGCGTGTCAGCATCAGTTCCACCTGCGAGTGGACGTCTTCCACGCCCTCTTCAATTACAAACCGGCCACAGTCGGCAACGGCATAGATATTTTTCAGTTCGGCAAGCAAGATCGTTAGTTCCTCTTTGGTAAGCAGCCCGATGCTTTCCAGCATGGTGATGTGAGCCATCGAGCCGAGCACGTCGTACTTGGCGAGATAGAGATCCATCTCACGGTCTTTGCCTACCGTAAAGGTATCCACTTCCTGGTCTACCTGAACATTCTTTTCCCAAAGTTTCTGAGCCATCAAAAAAACATTTAATAAGGCAGGGATGCCAACATGGTCGATATTTTATCGATCGCATCCTGCAATGGTTTTGATACCATTGGTTTGATAAACGGATTCAGTTCGGCGCGGACGGTTATTTTCATCCGTGTGTCGTTCTCTTCTACCTGTTTTAGCTGAATCCAAAGGAACAGGGGGACAGGCGAGTTCGTGGTCGTGAATTTGATCGTCTTGTTCGGTTCACGTTCCACGATCTGGAAGGTTATCTTGCCTACCGGTGCGACGGAAAAACTGCAAGAGTCTTTATCGAACTCGAAATCTTGAATCTTATCTTGAGGTATGCGGTCCTGCACCTTTCCCAAGTTGGATAGGTCGGACAGCATATTAAAAATACGATCCTCGTTAAAGGGGATCGTTTTCACTTCGCTAACAAATTCAGTCATTTTTACTTACTTTGTTTCGGGATTCCAGTTTGCCGGATCTTTGCGCCATTCCTGAAGGACTGCGATTTCGGATTCGTCAATGTAATCTGTACGCAATGCTTCTTCCAGCACGGCATCATAGTTACTTAGAGTCGTCAATGTAACTTTTGCCTCTTTGAAAGCCTCTACTGCAACAGGGAAACCATACGTGAAAATGGCAACCATACCGGCAACGTCACAACCGAAATTACGGACAGCCTGTACGGCTTTCAAACTACTACCACCTGTAGAAACCAAATCTTCTACAATCACTACTTTTGAACCCGGTTTCAGTTCGCCTTCAATCAGGTTTTCCAATCCATGATCTTTAGGAGTTGAACGGATGTACACGAACGGCAGACCCAGTAGGTCGGCAACTAATGCACCCTGGGCGATTGCTCCGGTTGCAACACCAGCAATAGCATCGGCATTTTCATACTTTTCGCTGATTGTGCGAGCCAGCTCCAGTTTAATGAAACTTCTGATTTCCGGATAGGAAAGTGTCTTTCTGTTGTCGTTGTAGATTGGTGATTTCCAACCGGATGCCCATGTGAAAGGATTGGCCGGCTGCAATTTGACCGCCTTAATCTTTAATAATCTCTCTGCTACTAATCTTTCCAGTGTTTTCATACAACCTAATAAAAATGTTTATATCAGTCTGCAAAGGTAGACAAAGGGAATGAGATAACCTTGTAGTTCTTCAAAAAAATAAGCTATACATATTGTATAGCAGGTTTAAGGAGAGTTTATGCCACAGCTATGCCTAAAATACTGATCCGGATGCCGGATATGGCTTTCATAGCTTCTGCACAGGCGTTCATGGTGGAACCGGTCGTAATAACATCGTCCACCAGTAGAATGTGTTTGTTTTTCAACGTGTCGGTGTTCTCTACACGGAAAATGTCCTCTACATTTTCCGATCGTTCGAATATCTGCTTGCGGGTTTGGCTTTCGGTCTTTTTTATGCGGGACAAGGGTGAGGTGTCGACCGCGATTCCAGTGACGGAACGGATGCCGTATGCGATCCATTCCGACTGGTTATAACCTCTTTGCCTCATTCTTTTCGGGTGGAGCGGGACCGGCAAAAGGAGATCGACGGTGTCGAACAGCCCTGTCTCCCGGTAGGTGGTAGCAGCCATGCGTCCCAGTTCGTATCCGAGTTTTTTGTTTCCATGATATTTTAAGGAATGGATCAGCTTTTGCCCGCTTCCCCCTTTCGTGAAGTGGAGCAGAGCGGTGGCGGCAACGAAAGATGTTTTTCCCTGTAAAAGCAGACAGACCGGATTCGTCTCCATATCCGTAAAATGCGTGTAGGGCAAATGATTCGAACAATGCAGGCAAATATGCTCTTCCCCTTCCATTAAAGACCTCTGGCAAAGCAGGCAGAGGCGGGGATAGAAAAGGTTGAGGAGGTCATTCAAAATCATCCTCGTAATCATTCCCGTTGAACAATTGTTTCAGGCAGCGGCTTGTTTCCCTTGTTTCGAAACCGCGTCCGGTGGCGAAGCGGAGCAGTTTGGCGTAAACCTCCCGATCGTCCTTACCACGGGTTGCTTTCTTTTTGCTTTTCAGGAGAGAAAGGAGGATGGAGCGATATTCTTGTTCGTCGATACCTTCCAGCGCTTCCGAGCGGATACTGGACGGAATGCCTTTCCGCTGCATCTCGTAGTTGATCTTGACACGTCCCCATTTGTTGAAGCGCAATTTGTCGTTTACGAAATAGCGTGCAAAACGGCTTTCGTCGATGAAACGTTCTTGTAGCAGGCGGGAGACGATCCGGTCGCTTTCTTCCCCGGCCAATCCCGCCGCTTTGATTTTCTTTTCGACATCCTGGATGCAGCGTTCGCTGGCAGAACAGTAGGCGGCTGCCCGGTGAAGCATTTCAGATTCACTGACTTGTTTCATTTGCGTGCTTTTATGATCCGGTCCTTGCCGGACAGGTCTTGGATCAATTCGATATTCTTGTAGCCTTCTTCCTCCAGCATCTCAACAACCATATTGCCGCATGCCGCATTGATTTCGAAGTAGAGACGGCCGTTTCTTCTCAGTTTTTTCTTTCCGAAATGGGCGATATGCCAATAATAGAGCAGCGGGTCGTTGTCAGGGACGAAAAGAGCCAGGTGTGGTTCGTAGTCCAGCACGTTCCGCTCCATGTCTTTTTTTTCTTCCTCCTTGATGTAGGGCGGATTGCTGACGATGACGTCCAGAATGAACGGAATGTCCATTTCCGCTTTCTCCGGGTCTAGGATATCTGTCTGGATGAAAGTGACCGTTGTGTTGTTGCGTTTGGCATTCCGGCGGGCGGTCGCGAGCGCTTCCGCCGAAATGTCCGTCGCAATCACGCTTGCTTTTTTCAGATGCTTCCGGAGTGTGACAGCTATGCAGCCGCTTCCCGTTCCGATATCCAATATCTTGATCTTTTTATCTGCATTGTCGAGGATGACCTGCTCGACCAGTTCTTCGGTTTCCGGGCGCGGTATCAGGACGGACGGGTCCACTTCGAACTGAAGGCTGTAGAAATCGGCCGTCCCTAATATGTATTGGATAGGCTCCATCTGCTTCAAACGTTCGACTATGTCATGAATCCGGCTTTTTTCGCTTTCTGGCAGTTCTTTGTCTTTACAAAATAAAAAATGATGCGGCTGAATATTACAAACCCGCTCCATAATTAAACGAACTAGGCTGCTGACCTCGGAGGATGGGTATAGATCCCTCAATGATTCCTTAATGTATGCGATGGTTTCAGTCATATTTTGTTTTTGGGCAAAAGTAAGCATAAGATAAATTGCAACCAAACAAAGAAAGAATTTTCCGATATCGAAACAAAGGTTTCCAAACAGTGAAACAAAAATTTTTCTACGGTGAAAATATATTTTCCCGCTGGTTTTTCATAATCTTTGTACCTTTGTCCCGAGAACATCGCAAGGTATGTTTTGGGTTGCCCGAAACGATTCGAGTAACTCTAAACGCCTTGTCCTTGCAGGGAGCAGGATTATCCTCCAAAGTCGGATAATTCCAAAATCAACGATACCTTGTGGTGAATATAGGGTTACACATAATAAACTCTCTCTTTTCTCTTATACTGTTTATTCAAATGCGCAAGGAAAAACCGATAAAAATTGCTACCTTTGCACTCATTATCGGACTGCTAATGACCTGAGAAAGCAATTAAAACAACATATGAAACTCCTTCGTTGTCTTATAGGCTTTGGTCAGCCTCGCAGGGATAGCGAAGGAGTTTTCGCTTTAATATAAACCATGGCTGTACAAAGTGAAGCCGCACTTGAAAATGCTCTGATTCATGCCCTTGAACAAATGAGCTATGAATACGTGAAGATTGAAGAAGAAAGCAATCTCCGCGATAATTTCAAATGCCAGCTCGAAAAACATAACCGCAAACAACTTGCGGAAATAGGGCGTGAACATTTCACCGAATCGGAGTTTGAAAAGATTTTGCTTCATTTGGAGGGCGGCTCACGCTTTGAAAAATCCAAGAAACTGCGCGACCTCTATCCACTCGAAACCGAAAATGGGGAACGTGTGTGGGTGGAATTTCTCAATAAGAAACAATGGTGTCAGAATGAGTTTCAGGTATCAAACCAAATCACCATTGAGGGCAGGAAGAAATGCCGCTATGATATGACGATATTGGTAAATGGTTTGCCGTTGGTGCAAATCGAATTAAAAAAGCGAGGGGTGGAACTGCGCCAAGCCTACGACCAAGTGCAACGCTACCATAAGACATCGTTTCATGGCTTGTTCGACTATATACAGGTTTTCGTTATCTCCAACGGTGTAAACACCCGCTATTTCGCCAACAACCCCAATCAAGGCTACAAGTTTACTTTCAATTGGACGGACAAGGATAACAATCCCTTCAACGACCTCAGTCTGTTTGCAGCAATGTTCTTTGATAAATGTACCCTTGGTAAGATGATTAGCAAATACATCGTGCTTCATGAGGGTGACAAATGTCTGATGGTGTTGCGCCCCTATCAGTTCTATGCCGTGGAGGAGATTTTGGATAAGGTGCAGAACTCTACCGACAACGGCTTCATTTGGCACACTACGGGAGCTGGCAAGACTCTTACTTCTTTTAAGGCGGCACAACTCGTTTCGGAGTTGGATGGCGTGGATAAGGTGATGTTTGTGGTGGACCGTCACGACCTTGACACGCAGACGCAATCGGAATATGAAGCGTTCGAACCCGGTGCAGTGGATAGCACGGACAACACCGATGAACTGACGAAGAAACTTTCAAGCGATTCGAAAATCATTATCACTACCATTCAGAAACTCAATGCAGCCGTTACGAAGCAATGGTACAGCAAGCGTTTGGATGAAGTGAGGAAGTTGCGCATCATCATGATTTTCGATGAGTGTCATCGTAGCCATTTCGGTGAGAGCCACAAAAATATTGTCAACTTCTTTACCAATACGCAAATATTCGGCTTCACGGGGACACCTATATTCAAGGAGAACTCTAAGAACGACCGTACCACCGAAGAAATCTTCGACAAGTGTCTGCACAAGTACCTGATTAAAGATGCCATTGCTGATGAGAATGTACTTGGCTTTTTGGTGGAATACTACCACGGCAACGAGGAGGTATCACCGGGACAGGAAAGCCGTATGCACGAGATTGCCAAATTCATTCTCAACAATTTCAGCAAATCCACCTTTGACGGTGAGTTTGACGCGCTATTTGCCGTGCAGAATGTGCCGATGCTCATTCGTTACTATAAGATTTTCAAGGAACTGAATCCTAAAATCTCAATCGGTGCAATCTTCACCTATTCATCTAACCCTAACGAGGACGATGAACTGACGGGCATGAACAGCGGTTTTGTCAACGAATCCGTGCCGGAGGCTGACGATATGCAGGAAATCATCAACGACTACAACCAAATGTTTGGTACGAATTTCTCCATCGAGAATTTCCGTGCTTACTACGATGATGTCAATCTGCGGTTGAAAAAGAAGAAAACCGACATGAAACCGCTCGACCTTTGTTTGGTCGTGGGTATGTTCCTCACAGGCTTCGATTCCAAGAAGCTGAACACGCTGTATGTGGATAAGAATTTGGAATACCACGGATTGTTGCAAGCGTTCTCACGTACCAACCGTGTACTCAACGAGCGCAAACGTTTTGGTAAGATTGTCTGTTTCCGCGACCTCAAGAGCAATGTGGACGAATCCATAAAACTGTTCAGCAACGGGGGTACGGGCACTATCATCCGCGAGGCTTTCGAGGTGGTGAAAAAGGAATATGCCGACATCGCCAAAGATTTCCTTGCCAAATATCCCGACACTGCGGCTGTCGATGCGTTGAAGACCGAACCCGAAAAGCGCGACTTCATTCTCGCTTTCCGTGAGTTGATAAAGAAACATGCGGAGATACAAATCTACGAGGACTATTCGGAGGATGACCCCGAATTGGGCATATCCGAACAACTGTACAACGACTTCCGAAGTAAGTACCTCGACATTCACGACACGTTCCTTGACAGCACTACCGTAGGCGGCACTTCCGTTGAGGATAATTCCACCGAAGACGAAATAGGACTTGAAGACATCGACTTCTGTCTTGAACTGTTGCACAGCGACATTATCAATGTGGCTTATATCCTCGAGCTGATTGCAGAACTCAATCCGTTCAGTGAAAACTATGAGGAACAACGCCGCCATATCATCGACACAATGATTAAAGATGCCGAGCTGCGCAGCAAGTCTCAACTGATTGACGGCTTTATCCGCCAGAATGTAGATGAAGACAAGGAGGGCTTCGTGGAGCGCAAGAAGAAAGCGGATGGTTCTGTTGACCTCGAAGAACGGCTCAACCAATATATCCGTCAGGAAAAAGGCAAAGCCATTGACCGCCTTGCGGAAGATGAGCAGTTGCCTACCGAACTGCTGAACCGTTTCCTCTCGGAGTATGACTTCTCACAAAAAGTGCAACCCGAAATCATTCAAACGGCAGTCAAGGAGAAGCACCTCGGCTTGCTAAAGACGCGCAGAACCGTGAACCGTATTCTCGACCGTCTGCGCAATATTATCAGAACATTCTCTTGGGACTAAAAGATGGCGTATGAAAACAAATGACCCCGGCTATGTTTATATACTGACCAATCCCAGTTTTCGAGAGGATTGGGTGAAAATAGGTAAAAGTACTCGTCCCGTTGACATTCGTTCAAAGGAGTTGGACAATACCGCTGTGCCGTTGCCTTTTGAAATCTTTGCCACGATGAAGACTTCTAAATTCAATGAGGTTGAAAGACTTGTGCATAAGACAATAGACCGATTGACAGACTTGCGTATTCGGCAAAATAGGGAATTCTTTAATGTTGACCCCAAAGTGGCTCTTGATATTTTCAGAGACATCGCTTTGACAATTGACGATGCGGTCATAACTGAATATGAGGACAATAAACCTATTATAGCGCACCCCGAAAAGAAAGAAAAGAAATCAGAATTTTCTCGACCGAAAAAACGGGAGCGATTCAAATTCAGCATGGTACATATCAAGATAGGTGAATATATTACTTTTATCCCTACCAATCTGAAAGTGAAAGTTGCAAGTGATGATTCCATCGAATATGACGGACGAATTTACAAATTGTCTCCTTTTGTCGGTACGTTTCTTCCGGAAGAAAAGAGAACACCTTCAAATGCCTATCAGGGGAGCAAGTATTTCTCGTACAACGGAAAAATATTAGATGACTTAAGGACAGCCTTTGAAAAAGAAGCTGATAATGAAATAAACATTGTAGAAAACAAAACTGTTTAAGAACATGAGTGAAGAACTCCAACAAAAACTCCGCGCCCAGCTTTGGGAGGTTGCCAACAACCTGCGCGGCAATATGTCAGCCAACGAATTTATGTACTTCTCGTTGGGCTTTATCTTTTATAAGTACCTTTCTGAAAAAATAGAGAACTATGCTGACCGTGCGCTTGAAGATGACGAAATCACTTTCAAACAGTTGTGGCAGTCAGGCGAAGAAGATGCCCTTGAACTTCAAGAGGAAGTCAAGAAGCAGTGTTTGGAAAATATCGGTTATTTTGTAGAGCCGCAATATCTCTTCACCTCTATCATTGACGCAATTAAGCGCAAGGAGAATATTATTCCCTCTCTCGAACGTTCGCTGAAGCGCATTGAGGACAGTACGCTCGGACAAGAGAGTGAGGACGATTTTGGAGGTTTGTTTTCAGACATAGACCTTGCTTCGCCCAAGCTCGGCAAAACTACCGATGACAAGAATACGCTCATATCCAATGTACTGATTGCTTTGAACGGCATTGACTTCGGAGCGGATGAAGCTACGCAGATAGATATTCTCGGCGATGCTTATGAATATATGATTTCTCAGTTTGCCGCTGGAGCGGGCAAGAAAGCCGGAGAATTTTACACACCGCAAGAAGTGAGCCAGATTCTTGCCGAGATAGTGACTATCGGACATACTCGCTTACGCAATGTATATGACCCTACTTGCGGTTCGGGTTCACTGCTTATTCGTGCAGCTCATACGGGACGGGCATACGAGATATTCGGGCAGGAGAAAAACCCCACTACTTACAACTTGTGCCGTATGAATATGTTGCTGCATGGTATCAAGTTCAGTAATTTCCAGATAGAGAATGGCGACACCTTGGAGGCGGACGCTTTCGGTGACACCCAGTTCGATGCCGTGGTTGCCAATCCTCCTTTCTCCGCAGAGTGGAGTGCCGCCGACAAGTTCAACAATGATGACCGTTTCAGCCGTGCCGGTCGCCTTGCTCCGCGCAAGACAGCTGACTATGCCTTTATACTGCACATGCTCTATCATCTTGTGGATGGTGGTACAATGGCTTGCGTTGTACCGCACGGCGTATTGTTCCGTGGTAATGCCGAGGGCGTTATCCGCCGTTTCCTTATCGAGAAGAAGAACTGCATTGACGCAATTATCGGCTTGCCAGCCAATATCTTCTACGGCACTTCCATTCCCACTTGTATTCTCGTGATGAAGAAATGCCGCAAGGAGGACGATAATATTTTGTTTATTGACGCAAGCAAGGAGTTTGAAAAGGTCAAGACCCAAAACAAACTACGCAAGGAGCATATCGACAAGATTGTAGATACTTACCGCAATCGCACCGAGATAGAAAAGTACAGCCACCTCGCCACCTTGCAGGAAGTAGCCGATAACGACTACAATTTGAACATTCCCCGTTATGTGGATACCTTTGAAGAGGAAGAGCCTATCGACATTAAGGCTGTCATGGCTGAAATCAAGGAATTGGAAGCCAAACGTGCTGACCTTGACAAAGAGATTGAAGGCTACCTTCGTGAACTGGGAATTGTAGAATAAAACGAAGAGGGTAAGATTATGGCTAAAAAGTTCGAGATAAGAAACAGCACAGCGGAGTTCTTGATATTTACTGTCGCAGACAAAGAGCAAGGGGTTGAAGTGTTGTATAAAGATGAAAGCATTTGGGCGACACAAAAAGTTATTGCCACTCTTTTTGATGTGGATAGAACGGTTGTCACCAAGCACTTGAAGAATATTTTCGACACTTGTGAATTGGATAAGGAAGTGGTATGTGCAAAAATTGCACATACCACCGAGCATGGGGCTATAGACGGAAAAACGCAGACTAAAGAAGTACAATACTATAATCTTGATGCTATCATCTCTGTGGGCTACCGTGTCAATTCCATTCGTGCTACCCAATTCCGCCAATGGTGTACCTATGTGTTGCGCCAATTTGCCATCCGTGGTTATGTCATAGACAAGAAACGCATGGAAAACGGTTCTTTTATCGGTGAGGATTATTTTGAACACTTGTTGGCTGAAGTCCGTGAGATACGATTGAGTGAACGCCGTTTCTACCAAAAACTCACCGATATTTACGCCACTGCCATTGACTACAATCGCGATGCGCCCACTACACGGCTGTTCTTCAAAAAGGTTCAGAACAAAATGCACTATGCCGTACATGGGCATACGGCTGCCGAACTTATCGTGCAACGTGCAAACTCCGAGAAAGAACACATGGGGCTTACCTCTTGGGAAAATGCTCCTGACGGAAAGATAGTGAAGCCCGATGTGGTTATAGCAAAAAACTATCTGAAAGAAAACGAGTTGGAAAATATGGCGCAATTAGTCAATGCTGTTCTTGATTTAGCAGAACGAATGGCGAAACGTCACATTCCGATGACTATGGAAGATTGGGCAAAACGTATTGACATCATCCTCGAAGCTGGAGGTGATGCGATATTAGCCGATGCAGGAAAGATTACGGCAGAGTTCGCCAAGGAATTTGCCGAATCGGAATTCGAGAAATACCGTATCGTTCAAGACCGTTTGTTTAGCTCCGATTTCGACCGTTTCAATAATGGTGACAACTTGTTGTCCTTTGATATTAACCCCGATAAAGAGTAAGGATAAGACTTAAACGCATATTGAAACTGCTACATATCGTAGCAGTTTTTCTTGCAGCATAACGAAATTTGATTAGAGATTAAAAATAACTATGGCAAATAATAACGACAATAAAGTCCTTAATGTTCCACATTTGAGATTTCCGGAGTTCAGTGGAGAGTGGAAAATGTGTACTATAGGCGAACTAACTACAAAAGTGGGTAGTGGTGTAACGCCAAGAGGTGGGGAAGCTGTATATAAGACAGAAGGACATCCTTTTGTACGTAGTCAAAACGTTGGTTTAGGAAATCTTCTGCTGGATGATATTGCTTTCATTGATGAAGAAACGCATCTACGCCAAAAGAGCACAGAGCTACAATTCAATGACGTATTGCTTAATATTACAGGAGCATCTATTGGGCGTAGCGCATTAGTAGACAAACAAATAGTCGGTGGCAATGTAAATCAACATGTTTGTATTATTCGTACTAAAGAAAATCTTGTTCCTTCATTTATCTGTAGCTTTTTATTGTCTAATTATGGTCAGAGACAAATAGATAGTTTTCAAGCAGGAGGAAATAGACAAGGGCTAAATTTTGAGCAGATTAAATCTATCAAGATTACAATACCCTCAAAAGACGAGCAAATAAAAATCGCTAAGTTATTGCGTGCCATTGACGAGCGCATCGCTACTCAAAACAAAATCATTGACAAGTTACAGTCCTTAATCAAGGGAATTGCACAGAATGTAGCTCGCAACAATAAACCCAATATTCGCTTATCGGAATGCTTGGAATGTAGTTCTTCAACGCTACAAGAGAGCGATGTTTGTAAAAACGGTACATACCCTGTGTATGGTGCAAATGGCATCGTTGGCTATCTCGATAATTATAACACAGAGAAGGAAGCCGTCTATATTATTAAAGATGGTTCAGGTGTTGGAACCGTTTCTTATGTTACTGGAAAATGCTCTGCAACAGGGACATTGAACACCTTACAAGCAAAAGAAGGTTATTCACTTCAATACCTTTACTATATGCTAAAAGTGTTCAACTTTGAACCTTATAAAACAGGCATGGCTATACCTCACATATATTTCAAGGATTATGGTAAAGCTAAAATATTTTGCCCATCATATACAGAACAACTCAAATATGCAAGATTACTGTCAGCAATAGATAACAAACTATCGGCAGAACAGAGTATTTTAACCGACCTTAGTTTGCAGAAACAATACTTGCTTCGCCAGATGTTCATATAAACATCTGGCGAAGCAGATACTGCTTTTGAAGTATATAAAGATTTAAGACATTATGATTAATCTCTATCTTGTCTTGAATTTTATCAAGAATCATTGCTTTCTGCTTTTGTTCAGAAATAGTGGGCAATGTTATTTTTAACTTTTCCAATGGGGTTCGTACTATTTGCGGCTGGCCAGATCCAGAAATTATACTATTGAAGTTATATGCAGAGAGATAATGATATAAATATTTCTTGTACACCTTATCTTGATACTTATCTGTATTTATCACCATTGCATTTCCAGTTATCCAAGACATTGGCTTGGTATAATTCACCATGCCACAAGTATTTCCACGACAAGTTATACAGATTTGTTCTGTTTTATGGTTGTAATCCTTATATTTACCAATAATACCATTTGCCCCATATACAAGAAAACCATCTTCTGTTAATTCTGCTGAAGATATTGTTTGTGGCTGATATATTTGTGCAATTTCACTTAAATATACATTATCGCTACCATTTCTTTGCATACAACAAACTCTTAGTCCCTTGATTAAGGACTGTAACTTGTCAATGATTTTGTTTTGGGTGGCAATGCGTTCATCTATCAATGATAACAACCTCGCAATCTTATTCTGTTCCTCCATCAAAGGAAAGCACAAAGAGATTTTAGATAATCCGTCTTGACCGATATTGAAATGTTGTGCACCAGCCCCCATTCTACAAGTTCGCTTTCGTGCTAATGGGGTAGATAGTAAATACTTAAAAAATAACGGATTGTAGTCACCAATTTTACGACCACGAATGACAAAACCTCCATACACAGCTGTACGATTATCCATATAAACGTTAGCACGACCAACATCTTCTAATGTTTCCGAACTACGTTGAAATAGGATGTCTCCTTTTTCTACGCTAAAATTTTCAATTTCTCTTTCAGTTGCTTCTACCTTTCCTCGAATACTATCATAGTTAATAGTTCCATCGGCAAGAATATCCATAACGGAAATAAAAGGGAGTCCACGTCCAATGCGTTTCACATCTGGATTAAGACCATTTTTGAAATCTAAATATTCAGCAAGTGCATGTTCTTCCCACTCCTCCGTAAACTCCGGAAATCTCAAATGTGGAACTTAAAGTACTCATTTGGCTATGAGTATATAATTAGAGAGCGTTGTTGCTCCGAATTATATACCATATCATTATGAATCTGAAAACAATTAAAGAGATTGCGGTCGCATGGCTCGAATACAAGCGACCATTTGTGAAAGATTCCACCTTTGCCGCTTATGCACTCACTGTGCAGAACCATATTGTTCCGGCATTTGGAGAATCGTGTGAATTACCCGAAACCGATGTGCAGCAGTTCGTGTTGCAGAAGTTGGAAAACGGTATCAGTGTCAAGACCATAAAGGATATTCTCATAGTCCTTAAAATGGTGATGAAGTACGGGGTGAAGCAGTCGTGGCTTCTCCATGCCGAATGGGATATAAAGTACCCCACATCATCGGCTACGAAACCGTTGGAAGTGCTGTCTATTACCGATCACAAGAAAATCTTGGCGCATATCCGTGCCAACTTCAACTTCCAAAGTTTAGGCATCTACCTTTGCTTAACTACGGGCTTGCGCATCGGTGAAATCTGCGCTTTGCGGTGGAGCGACATTTGCCTTGAGAAAGGCTCTTTGACCGTTCAACGCACCATTGAGCGAATCTATGTTATTACTCCCGATGAGAAGCACACCGAAATAGTTATCAACACACCGAAGACGGCAAACTCGTGTCGTGAAATTCCCCTTAGCCGAGAAGCCTTGTCGCTGATAAAGCCGTTGCTGAAAGTCGTAAATCCTGCTTTCTATGTGGTAACAAACGATGCGAAGCCCACCGAACCGCGCACATATCGTTCGTTCTACAAGCGTTTCATGGCTTCACTCAATATGCCCGACTTGAAATTTCACGGACTGCGCCACTCTTTCGCCACCCGTTGCATAGAATCGGGCTGTGATTACAAGACCGTCAGCGTATTACTCGGTCATGCCAACATATCCACAACGCTTGACCTATATGTTCACCCCAATATGGAGCAAAAGAAACGATGCATTGAGCGAATGGTAAAATCAGTGAAATGAGAGAACGGCTTAATTCTCATATCAATCACGGAAAGTAAAAATTAAGAAATCCGCCATCAGTCGTTATTCGTAAAGATAAATTCTGATGACGGCTTTCTTTTCTTGATTCAAACATCCGTTTCACGGCACGGTTCACACTTTTTCAATATTTCCCAACCGCTTTTCCTTGGTGATTTTCGCATAAATTTGAGTCGTGGAAATGTTCTTATGACCAAGGATAGAGCTAACGGTTTCAATCGGTACTTCGTTGGATTGCAATATAGTAGTCGCTGGTCTTTTGTCGGTTGATTTTTATCCATTGGTGGTCATCGAAGTAAGTCACGATATTTTCCTCTTTCAGATTGCGCATATCCGAAAAGCTCAATCCCGTGAAGATGCAGAACAGGAACATATCCCAGTAGAGTTCCTGCTTGGCGTTCTTCAGCTTTCCGTCCATCAGCATTTTTTCGTATGACTTTTTGGACTTCATCCCGGCTTCCACCATCTCAGCCACTTATTGCTTAATATTGTGCCATAAAGAGCCTGATTTCCGTTGGTCACGAATAGGTAACGCGACTCAGGCTTCAATTGGCGTTTTCATGGTTTTTCGTGGCGTTTACACGCCAATCAAAAATCCTTTAATTGTCTGTATCTCAAATCATTTTCCTCGTTCTTCTGTATTCCAAGAAAAAGTAGTACTTTTGTTGAATAAAGAACAAAAGAAGATGGTTGTCGAAGAGAAATATATGGCCCGCTGCATCGAGCTTGCACGGGGTGGAGAAGGCAATACGGCTCCGAATCCGATGGTCGGTGCGGTGATTGTGCATAAAGGGAAGATCATAGGGGAAGGGTTTCATCGCAAATGTGGCGAAGCGCATGCCGAAGTGAATGCGGTGGCTTCCGTTCGGGATGAAGCGCTTTTGCGGGATTCTACTATCTATGTAAGTCTCGAACCCTGTTCCCACTACGGAAAGACACCTCCTTGTGCGGAGTTGATTATAAGGAAAGGTATCCCGCGCGTCGTGGTCGGCACTTTGGACCCGTTTCCAGAAGTGTCGGGACGAGGAGTACGCATGTTGCGCGAGGCAGGTATCGAAGTCGTGACGGGTGTGCTGGAAGAAGAGGCCCGTGCCTTGAATCCTGCTTTTATGACTTTCCAGATACGGAAACGCCCTTATGTCTATCTGAAATGGGCCCAGAGCGCAGATGGGTTTATGGATATCCGGAGGGAAGATGCTTCTGTACCTTCGGTGCTTTTGTCTTCAGCCGAGACTCTCCGAAGGGTTCATCGGCTTCGTTCCGAAGTGGAGGCTATTATGGTCGGGACACGTACGGCGTTGTTAGACAATCCGTCGCTGACTGTGCGGCATTGGGCTGGCCGTTCTCCAGTCCGGGTGGTTCTCGACCGGACGTTGAAGTTGCCGGTCGGTTCGCATCTGCTGGATGGCGCGGTGCCTACGCTCGTATTTACAGCTGTCGAAGTCGAAAGCCGACCGAATGTCGAGTATGTGCAGATTGATTTCGGGCAGGAGGTCTTGTCGCAAGTCTTGCAATATTTGTATGGGCAGAATTTGAATTCGTTGATGGTCGAAGGAGGTGCGGAACTGCTGGAAAGCTTCCTTGATGCCGGCCTGTGGGACGAGGCCTGGGTTGAGACGGCTCCGGTCGTTTTGGGTGCGGGTGTAAAAGCGCCTGCTGTTCCTGGCGTGTTGACCGGTACGGAACAGAGGCACGGACATCTTTTGGAAACCTGGAAACAAAAGGCTTAAAATGAACTTTATAATTCGTAACGACACTAAAATATTATAAATATTCTCCTATATGGGGTATAAAGCAAAAAATGTTTCTACTTTTGTGCCTTTATATGCAACAAACTTATTTTTTGATGAAAAATAGAATAGTACTGTTTATAGCCGGATGTTGTGCTCTGTTATTGTCGTCTTGTTTGGGTTCGGATGATACGCAATATGAGTTGAGTAAAGATTGTCAGATTCTATCTTTTTCTTTGTCGAATGATTCTATCCCGGGTTTGAAAGATGTCGTTTTCACGATTGATCAGGTGGATGGGAAAATATTTAATATCGATTCAATGCCTTATGGAACAAAGCTGGATGAAAAAGTGATTTGTACGGTTAAGCTGGCTTCTACGGTGTATACTTGTCAGGTCATGCAGGAAGCTATCAGTGATACGTTAAGCTATTGGAACCTGGAAGACTCTTTGGATTTCTCCAAACCGGTTAAGTTCGTGAACACATTGTGGGACGGCCAAACGACAAAGATATACATCGCGCAAGTCAATATTCACCAGGTTGTTCCCGACTCGATGGTCTGGGGTGTTTACAAGGAAGGTATTACGGACGGTGCTGTCAAGGAAGAAAAGGTAGTTGTTTTCGGTGAAGGAAGTGGCGAGTCTTATTATATGTATACGCAGCCTGTAAACGTAAACGAAGGCTACCGGTTGTACCGTTCGGCCGTTACGGATGGAAAGAACTGGACGGAACTGTCTGTATCGGGGCTTCCTGCCGGAGAAATCCGTTTGTCACAGATTACTGCTTATGAAGATGCGTTTTATGCCGTTACGACGAAAGGTATCCTTTATAGTTCAGCCGATGGCCAGACTTGGTCGCTAGTCGAAAATGCACCGGTGATAAAAGCTCTTTTGGGAACTATAGATGTGGAAGATGATTTTACGGCAACCGGTAAGCAGCCGTCAGCCCTTAGTGCGGTTATCGACAAGAATGGCACGTTGGTTTACGGGTATATGAATGAAGCGAAGGTATGGAACGAAGGAACTCTTCTGAACGAAGGTTTCCCTTTGACCGGATTCGGTAATCT
>ERZ1106978.1089-NODE-1089-length-16470-cov-2.793664_pt1 | contig 16470 bp, 16 predicted proteins | sample MGYA00403689_ERZ1106978 | MGnify/ENA primary metagenome ERZ1106978 (study PRJEB35170, sample SAMEA104062434) | human gut metagenome | biome: human gut; feature: human-associated habitat; material: faeces | place: Denmark | collected 2012-08-02 ...
AAATCCTTTTCACAATCCTGTATATCCGATGTTATCTCCTTGATTTTTTCTACTTTTTGAAGTTCCTTTTCCGACTGTCTCATAACATCTGCCATCTCTGAAAACAATCCATATTGCATATATGAAGCAATTTCTTTTCTAAGATATATTCCACCCTGATCAGTTATGTACTCAACATTATCCACATCAACCCCCATTAATGAGACATTTTTCCCACAGGAATATATATTTTCTTCAGCATATTGTTCAATTCTTGCCTTAATATTATCGCTATATTGAAGAAGCAGAATATCATATTCACTCAACATATCGTTATGATACGCAGAAAATGCGCCTTCCACAGATAACATGCACGCTTCCTTGATCTGCGTATTATAAAAACAATCTGATGCTGATCTGACACATGTACATATCAAAGAAAATATTATTGTCATTGACAATGCTGCCATTACCGTTATCTGCGCCTTAAATGTCTTATTATTCAACAACAGCCTCCATTTATCAGATTTTATTAGCCTGATTTGTCATCTTAGAAAGAATTGAATTAACCAGACTTGTTATCTGTTTTTTGAATACAACAACCAGTCCCACAAGAACAATTGTTATCAACACAACCTCTACAACACCCATGCCATCTTCACTATCCCAAAACTTTTTTATCGCATTCTTCATATTATCTTAACCTCCATAATTACCAGCTAAATCTGAAAAGACCATACTGCAGGAATCATAATTATTGCCATTACTATCATAAGCATCATCATCATTGGCATAAGCAGTTTAGTTGTAGCCTCTTCACCCTTTATCTTTGCCATATTCTTTCTTTTTTCAAATGCATCAGCCGTCTCCTCCTCAAGAAGACGCCGTAACTCTTTAGTCCCCTTTCTGATATTAGTCTGCAATAATGCTGCAAGCTTCATATATTCTCTCGTATCGCATCTTTTTCCAAATTGTTCATATGCCTTTAATTCGGATATTCCTGCCTGAATATTATAATCAGTCTTACATATCTCATCATATACAGGTCTGCGTACCGCCTTGCCATGTTCTATGTTATCCTTATAATCAGCTGCTATTTTATGCCATGCCATTCTTGTAGTCATTCCAGCACCAAGAAGCAATGTCAATTTCGATACAACTTCTGAATAATCATATAACAGTTCCTTTTTTCTCTTTATAGCATTGTCCTTTACTTTCTTTTTATCAGCTATAATTACTACTAGTATAGCTGCCCCTCCAAGAAGGACAAATAATAACGGAGACACAGGCTTTTCACTTTCCTCATAGTATACTTTGCTGTCTGCTATATACTGTGGAAGGTTAATATTTCCATCCATTCTGCTACTACTGACAGCTGCTTCTATATCCTTTTGTGCCTGTATTTTTCTCCTATCTCCTGTACCATATTCTGGTGAATATACCGTTACTGTAAAATCGTATTCACTTTTATAATCCTCATATTCCATAATCAGCTTAAGTTCTACATTCTGACACTCATTTTCCAAAAAACTAATATTATTAACATTACCGTTATAATTAATAAGTTCATAATTTCCTGAATACCATGTCAAAGAAACTACACCTCTCTGTGCCGTTTCTGGTAATACAAGATTGCTAGTTACATGTTCAAGATTTTTATTTCTCCCACACATAATTCCAGCTATCTCCTCATATGCCTTTTCAAAGCATACGGCAGCTTCATCCTGTGACATAATTCTTGGTGCGATTTCAACATCAACAGATGTTATGCCCTCTCCATCTTCACCTACGACATTAATTCTCTTTACCTGTGTCTCTTCTCCAGGTTCAGGACGCTCTATACTGCAAAACAACTTATCTGAATTGTCCGTCATAAACATACTGATTACAGCCATGGCTGCACTAATAACAATTATTAATAATACCTTTCTTTCTTTTTTAAACTTCAATATTAACTATCCTCTTTGCCCACATATCAGAAACAACATATACTGCCAGACACACCGTCATAATAATTATTCCAGCAATATTACCATACAAAGGCTGTATAAATTCTTTGGCAGTCACCTTTAAATATATAACGATAACAGCAGGTATAAGACTCATTTTTTTGCCACTTATAATAGTGTCAACCTCTGACATAACCTCTTCCTTCTGCTGTATAATCTGCGCTGTATTCTTTATAACTGCCATTAAATCTCCACCACTTCTCTTGGCATATCTGAATATCTCCGCAAAATACATGATATCCTCTACTTTACTTTCCTCCGCAAAATCATCTAATATATCCTCAAGATTCTCATTCTGCCCAAGCCTTATAACTATAAGTTTGAACTTTACAACAATATCAGAATCATCCCCATACATAAGAGTAAGTTCATCTACAGCCTGTCCAAATGCATTCTCTATTGAATATCCAACATTTAAAGCAAATGACACTGCAATAATTCCATCTTTAAATTTCTTCTTAAAGTTCTTCTTATCATGAACAATCCTTTCCTTTATTCTCTGCCTGTAATGAATATACACATACGGTGAAAGAATAACCGCCATAAAAACATTTTCATAAAATATGTATGCTGCAATCAAAACAATAATTATCCCCTCTAATATGTACCTTTCGTTACCATTCACTAAACCCTGCAGCTTCAAGCTTCTCTGTTCTGTTAAACACATTATTCTGCCTGACAAGCGTACCAATAACTTTTCCATTCTTATCCTGACTGTTTTCAACAAACTTAAACAATGGCGTAAGTGCAATCTCACCATTAATGCAATTTCCGACTTCTGCAATCTGAACCACCTTTCTGCTCTTATCCCTTAGCCTTGCAAGATGAACAATAATATCAATAGCTGATGATATCTGCGCCCTGATTGCTGACACAGGCATATCCATTCCCATAAGTACCATTGTTTCCAATCTCGTCAGCATATCTTTGGGACTATTGGCATGTCCTGTAGACAGACTTCCGTCATGCCCTGTGTTCATAGCCTGTAACATATCTATTGCCTCTGCTCCTCTTACTTCTCCAACTACAATACGATCCGGGCGCATTCTTAGGCTTGCTTTTATCAAATCTCTTATACTCACTGCATTAGTTCCCTCTGAATTTGCCACCCTCGCCTCAAGCCTCACAATGTTATTAATGTTGTGAAGCTGTAGTTCAGCAGAATCTTCAATTGTAATTACCCTTTCATCATCTGGCACATAATCTGACAACACATTTAAAAATGTTGTTTTTCCACTTCCTGTTCCACCTGATATGAAAATGTTATACTTGCTCTTAACAAGCTTTTCTAAAAACTGTGCCGCCTCTGGAGTAATAGATTCCAATTCAATAAGTCTGTCTATCGTGATGGGCTTATTGAAGAATTTTCTTATAGTTATTATTGGTCCATTAATTGCCACTGGTGGAAGAACAATACTGACCCTCGAGCCATCTTCAAGTCTTGTATCAGCTATTGGAGATGCTTCGTTAACCATATGGTTTGACATAGCTGCAATCCTCTGTGCCACATCTGACAGTTTATTCTCACTTTCAAATTTTTTGTTCCATCTTTCTATAGAACCATTCCTCTCCATGAATATACTGTCACTGCCATTCACCATTATTTCGGTTATGCTGTCATCTTCAAGTAATTCCTGCAAAATATCCAGTTTTTTAATAGAGTTATATAAGCGCTGTTTAAGTTCTTCCTTCTGCCTTATCGAAATCACATTATTACGGCTTTCATCATATATGCAGGCATCTATCACCTCATATAGTTCACTGTCAGCAACATCTCTGCCAATGTCCAGTCTTTCATATACATGCTTTCTTAGCTTAATGTAGAGTTCGTCCATTATATTTCCTCTATTCCTGCTGTTCTGCATAATTCTTCATAAAAACTGCAAAAAGGCAGCCGCCCCCATATATCATCATTATTAATGTTCTCATCTTCATTAACATGTATCTTTTTAAAAGTTGCTGCAATATTATCCAACCCCTGCTCAAGAAGATATTTTTCAAAATTCTTAAACCTCATATTCTCTATATAATTGCCTGTTTCACATATATATATTTCATCACAACAATCCATCATATTCCAAGGCATGCGTATTCCATCCCCAATATCAATTACAATATTCGAATATCCAAGTTCCCTTCCTATTGCCTGAATAAATGTCCCAATTTCTTCAGGTTTTATATCATCAATATCTTCTACGCAGGACGCATCCGGTATATAATCCAGCCTTTCATAATGACTTATGGCATTAACAATATTTTTATGAAACTGATTATGATTTTGTCTGAATGCATATAATGCATCAGAAAGATTTTCATTCTCTTCATCCTTCAGGATTCCTTTAAACCCATAAAATGTTTCAAAATTAATAAAAAGTGTATTCCCATGCTCTGACATCAGTCTTGCAACTGCCAGTGACAACATCATTCTTGCAGTATTATTAAACCCATATACACCTGTCACTTTAAGGCTTCCCCTTTTTTGAACCCGGTCTTTCTTCTCATATCTCATTACAGACTGTAGAAGCTGATATGACGGCTGATACTTACATATTCCAACCAGTCCTTTTTCTTCCCTTGAATTAATCTCATCTGCTTCACGCTCCTCCTCACACAACACAACAGTCTTATTTCCCGTTCTATATGCGTTATAACCATATGCTCCTTCACATATCATAAGCATATCCGCTTCTTTTTCCTGCAGATACTTATCAAGTTCATGTTCCTTAGTAAAAACCTGTGCATTATAGGGAATATCATTATCATCATTAATCACAGACATAAGCCGTTTCGCATAATTTTCGTCCGAGTCATATATAACGCAAATGTTATTCCTCCCCATCTGTTCACCTCCTATGTAATATCATTCATAAAACCACAACACACCTGTATACCAACACAACAACATATCCAGTCAGAACCCCCACTGCATAATGAAAGCCATGCGCCTTTATTCCGCTGCTCCCCATACTGACCTCTCTGGTCTTTTTAAAAACAACTCAACAATTCCCGTAAAAATCCCTGTAATAAGAGATACAACCATAAGCTGTAGTACAAATTCCAATCCAGTCAACATTCCAATTACTGCCAAAAGCTTTACATCCCCTGCACCTACAGCCCTGATTATATATAGAAATGTCATTCCCGCTAATCCCGCCAGAGTTCCAAGAATATAATTTCCTATATATTCACCTGTAAAAGCTCTTATAACAATAACACTCACGCCTACAACAATACCTGCAACAATAAGCCTGTTCGGTATTCTGAATTCTCTTAGATCATGTACTGCTGCTACAATAACTAATACCAGTGCAATAATGACTGATATAATATCCGGCACTTATCCACCTCCTCAAAAAAACATGTATAGAATTACCATTTACTGCCTATACTTCTAATAAAGGCATATGATGCCCCTAATCTTGTGCATTAAGGAGTAATTCTATTGAAAATGTTTGGTAAAAAAAAGAGTCCTGCTACATATGATGAAAAATACCTGCTACAGGAACTTATGATGACTAAAAAGGCAATGTATACTGCCTATTCTAATCTTGATAATGTTACTGATCCTGACCTGATAGACTGTTATATCTACCAGCTTAATTCAGAACAGAAACGGTACAATTACCTTCTTGCAAAGGCAAAAGAATCTCAGTTATCCACGTCTGGATTCTGATTCTATAAGAATTGTTGTGTTGTACAGATACTATATATTCTATTCAATAAATTGTCAATACCTTTTCTATATTTTTATTTAAAAAATCATATGAATTCTAATTGACATTTCGCAAAAGCTAATATACCATTTATACAAGAAATACTTTTTATGAATAACTCATAATTAATTATTATAGAGGTGATGCACTATGAAATCGAAGAAAACCAATCCTTTTGTGATAACAACTTTAATATTCTTTATGACAACTGTAATGTTCGGTCTTCTGACCACCGGTGTCATTATTAAGTACCGAAAATCAACCGTTGCAACTAATACCGATAAGCTTAGCAATGACGAGATTGAGAAACTAAAGTCAGAAGAGAAAGAGGATCTTCTTTCTGATATGAAGTTAAGATTCACTAACGGTGAAGGTTCTCTTTCTATACTTAAGAGCTATTTCCCTGATAATATAGTCTATGTGAACAATAAGAATCAGTATGTATTTGCGCAGATACTTCCTGAACTTGCGAAGAATAATTATAAGGATGAGAATTTCAAGCAGGATGATAAAGGAATTATTACATACAATGAAGACGGTAAAGTTACAACACATATGGGTGTTGATGCCTCGAAGTTTCAGGGGAATATTGACTTTAAGAAATTAAAAGAACAGGGCGTTGAATTTGCCATGTTAAGATGTGGTTTCAGAAGCTATGGCAATGGAATCCTGAACACTGATTCTTCATTTGATACATTTGCAAAAGACGCAATAAAGAATAATATTAAGATTGGCGCATACTTCTTCTCATCTGCAATTACGAAACAGGAAGCTATAGAAGAGGCTGATTATGTTCTTGATATTATCAAGCCTTACAAGATTACATATCCTGTAGTTATTGACTTTGAGGAGATTTCGGGCGATTCATACAGACAGGAGAATCTGACTACTGAAGAACTTACAGATATCATAATCGCATTCTGCGACAAGATAGAAAAAGCAGGCTATAAGCCAATGATATATTCCAACCTCAAGGGATTCGTTGGAAGACTTGACCTTACCCGCTTAGAAAAATATGAGAAGTGGTTTGCCTACTATTCAGACACACCTTACTTCCCATATGAATTCTCTATATGGCAATACACTGAATCAGCTAAGTTAGACGGTGTCAGTGGTAATACCATAGATCTTAATATTAGTTTTAAAGATTACAATTAATTGTGACTCACATGCTCACTGCGGAATTTCTCAATCATTTCCCTTGTGAGACTGATATGGTCATCAATTACATCTATATCATCTGCCTTGACCCATGTGCCGACCGATAACTCATCTTCTTCAAGAGTTATTGTGTCGTCACCGTCAAGCTCACAGAAGTAACCAAGAAGCTGAGAACCGCTGAGTCCCCAAGGCTGGCTCTTATAATAGGTGATATTTTTAACCTTCACACCTACTTCTTCCATAACTTCTCTGCTTACAGTTTCCTCTGTTGTTTCACCAATCTCAGTGAATCCGGCAATAAGCGCATAATTCCTATAAGTTCTTCCCGCATATTTAGTAAGAAGAATTCTGTCCTTATCTGTAACTGCAACAATAACAGCCGGACATATCTTAGGAAATACCATATTCTTACAGCAGTAACAGCGTAACATTCTCTGCTTGTCATCATGCTTGAGTGGTTTTCCGCATCTTCCGCAGAAATGATTATCCCTGTACCAGCCATACAGATGAAATGCAGTAATAGCCGCATAAGCATGCTCTCTTGGCTGTGCCTTACGGAAAGAATCGACTCCTATGAATTCATATCCTCTGACAAAAGAATACATATCCTTGTGTACAGCTGAATCAGCCATCTCTCCCAAGAATGTGCCTCTTTCGAGGCTTCCTGTCTTTCTTGCGAGGAAAAAATGTTCCTCATCAATTGACAACAGATATATAAATTCAAAGTTATCCACAGCTTTGTCTCCGTAAGAGGACTTTATCCCCTGAACGAACTCATCATACTGTGGATATATTAATACATTTTCTTCAGGATTCTGTGAGTTAAAATGTCCTGATGGTCTTGCAAGCAATGAGGAACCCTGAAAATAAAACACAGTATCCTCATTGCCTGGCTTAAGATTCTTATACTGGTTGTCCAGATGTTTTGGCCATATATCCTGTATCATATCAGAAAAACACCATCTCTTCCTTAGGTGCACCTGTCTTTTCTACGCTTTCAACGTAAAGAACAGGACCTTTCTTCTTATATGCCATCTGGAATTCATACTTAATAGTAGCTGTAACCCATATCCATTCTCTGTTCTCAAGAGAAGCTATGTTGTTGTAGAAGCTGATATAACCAATAAACTGTGTATCTTCTGCACAACATGTCATAACCTTTCTTCCCGGAACGAAATTCTTATCCTTAAAGTACTTGTTCTTAAGAACCTGTCCCTTGAATCTTACCTTCTTACCTGCGTATACTTCCGGTCTTTCAGACACATCCATATACCAGATACCATAATCTTCGTCATCAACCTGAATAACATCAGCATTGATATCGTATGGAAGCTGTTCAGATATAGCAACCTGGTCACCCTTCTCGTCCTCGAAGATAATCTGAAGTGCAGGATTTAATGCTCTCATGCTTCTTCTGTAGCTGCCAAGATCCATACCTGACTTGCATCTGTTAAAGATAACCATATCAGCATATTTAACAGACTCTGCAATAATAGACTTCATGTTAGCCCACTGTAAGCCAAATGAATTAGCATCAACTAAAGTTATAGACTGGTATACCTGCCATCCTCTTGGCTTCTCACTTCCAAGAATAAGTGCAGGATCCCACATTCCGTTATATTCAACAATAACAATCCATGGATCATACTTCTTGTCCAGTTCATTAAGAGTCTTGATATTAAAATCTTCCTTTTCAACAACAACCATATCAACTCCGTTGTCCTTAAGAAGCTTCTCGCTATACTCCTCTTCGCCTTCTTCACACACAATAAGAAGTTTATTCTTAGCGTCTGCAAACTGTCCCATTGCTATAGTATCGGAGATAAATCTTGTTTTACCACTGTCAAGCTGACCGTTAATCAAGAAAATCGGAATCTGATATTCCTCATTTGCCATATTTATCCTCATTTCCGCGCATTTGCGCTATCATTTCATTATAAATGCGTTGTAAAAATGTGTTCTTCTATTAAACACTGATTAAACTTCAAAAAGTTCCTTAAGTGCATCTTCCTTAAGTTCAGAACCGATTACACAGATTCTTCCTGTGAAATCAGCACTTCCCTCACGAATCTCATATTCTTCTGGTACAAGGTCGAAATACATCCATGTTCCATCTGTACAAGGAAGCATACCCTTAGAACGGAGAACCTTACCATAATCTTCACTCTCAGAAAGCTTCTTTAATATGCTGTCAAGCTCTGCCTTCTCATACTTCTTAGGAGTCTCTGTTCCCCAGCTTGTAAATACGTCATCTGCATGGTGATGGTGATGATCATGGTCATGGTCATGATGATGTTCGTGCTCGTGCTCGTGGTCGTGATGATGCTCATGTTCCTCATCATGGTCATGATGATGCTCATGCTCGTGGTCGTGATGATGCTCATGCTCGTCATCATCATCATCATGATGTCCTCCGCAACAGCAGCACTCTCCATCTTCATGATGATGGTGGTGGTGGTGCTCCTTCTCATGCTCCTCATAAGCCTTCTGCGCTGCCTCTGCAAGCATGTCTAACTCAAGGTTAGTAACATTCTCCATTGCACCAAGAATCTTAGTTCCGTCAATATCATCCCAAGGAGTTGTGATAATATGTGCATTAGGATTAACACTCTTAATAAGCTCAATAGCTGTCTTTAACTTCTCTTCAGAAACATTCTGTGTTCTGCTTAAAATAACAGTTCCTGCATGCTCAATCTGGTTATTAAAGAATTCACCAAAATTCTTCATATATACCTTAACCTTAGATGCATCTGCAACTGTTGAAGCACTGTTAAGAACGATTTCATTCTCAATGTGAAGGTCTTTAACCGCTTTGATAACATCTGAAAGCTTGCCTACTCCTGAAGGCTCAATAATAATTCTGTCTGGATGATACTTATCAACAACCTCCTTAAGAGAAGTTCCGAAATCACCAACAAGTGAACAGCAGATGCATCCTGAATTCATCTCTCTTATCTCAACACCAGAATCTTTAAGGAATCCTCCATCAATACCGATTTCACCGAATTCATTCTCAATAAGAACTACCTGCTCTCCCTTTAAGGCTTCCTTTAAAAGCTTACTTATAAGAGTTGTTTTACCTGCTCCCAAAAAGCCTGAAATTATATCTACTTTAGTCATCTTAATCAACCTTTCTGCAGTATATGACTGCTCTTTTATCTCATATTTTCAATTATACACTTCTTGTCAATCCCTATTTGAAAAGAAAATGTAAAATTTTATTAAAAATATTTAATCAGACAGAGATTCCCATGCTCTGTCTTAATTCATCTGCCTTCTCGCCAATCTTTCTTAACCTGTGGTTTACACCCGATTTACCAACCGGGGGGTCTAACAGCTCACCTAATCCCTGAAGACTCATGTCAGGATTCTCGAGTCTTAAAAGAGCAACCTGCATCAGACTGTCACTTAAACTGTCAAGCCCGACAGTATCTCTTATAAGTTCAATATCCTTAATCTGCTTGACCGCCGCTTCAATTGTCTTGTTAAGATTAGCAGTCTCACAGTTTACCTTTCTGTTGACATCATTACTGATTCCCTTAAGAATCATGACATTGTACAGGTTCATCTGCGAAACAACCGCTCCCATAAGATTAAGCGTATCAGTAATATTATTGCCTTCTTTCATATACACTACAAAACTGTTTTTTCTTACAATAACCTTGGCATCGAGTCCGAAAAAACGCAGCATATCCATAAGAATATCAGCGTCCTCCTCATATTTGCACACAATCTCATAGTGATAGAACTTGTTCGGGTCACTTATAGAACCTCGTTCCATAAAAGCTCCTCTTATAAATGCTTTCTTACAGCAGTCCATAGCTACAATTCTTGCGTCAACAAACACCGGTTCAATCTGTGTAAACCGGTCGTCGCACCATTTTAATGTCTGCAATATCTTAGCAACATCACTCTGTCTGGTTATCCTTATAATAGTTTCCTTGCCATTCTTAACCATTTCATTCGTATCAGCATCCATCTTAATGCTAAATATTCTCAATAACAGGTCACTGAATTTCTCAACTGACAATTCGTTCTCTGTAACGAATTCCAGACATAATTCTCCATTATCTGTCTCGCTTACATTGCCAGACATTCCCATAAACGCAGCAAATTCCGCAATCTGGCAATGCCTCGCGGAATCTGTTTTCTTAACTAACTCTTCTTTTACTTCTGATGAAAATGACATACTTAACCTTTTCTCTTAGAATCTTTCTCAATATCTCTATGCTCAACCTTACATCCATACTCAGTCCTGCTTATAAGCTTATAGATTTCATTAGCAAGAGTAACTGAACGATGCTTTCCTCCTGTACAGCCAATTGCAATAACAAGGCTGTTCTTTCCTTCCTTAACATAATTAGGCAGAAGGAACTTCAATAAGTCATCTATCTTTTCCAGAAATTCTGTTGTCTCCGGAGCTTTCTTCACATAATCCTGTACAGGCTTATCATTACCGGTAAGGTGTTTAAGTTCTTCAATATAATATGGATTAGGCAGAAATCTCACATCAAACACAAGATCTGCGTCTGCAGGTATTCCATATTTGAAACCAAAAGAAAGAACTGTAACAAACAGATTCTTGAAATTCTTATCGTCAAAGAATATGCCCTCAAGCTCTGCCTTAAGTTCCCTTGTAAGCATCTGGCTTGTATCGATTATAACATCTGCTCTTTTCTTTAAGAACTTAAGCTCATCTCTTTCCAGCTTTATTACATTATCTATTCTGTCATGATCATCCATTGCAAGCGGATGTGTTCTTCGCGTTTCCTTGTATCGTTTTACAAGTACATCATCACTTGATTCAAGAAACAGAATTGTATAGTTAAAATGCTTATTAAGCATATCATCAAGCACTGAATCCAGCTCAGCAAGTGCGTGACCACTTCTTATATCTACACCAATTGCTATGTTGCTATATCCGTCTTCTCCCGCATTGGCAAGCTCTGCAAACTTAGGAATCAGAGAGATTGGCATATTATCGACACAATAATATCCCTCATCTTCTAATACATTAAGTGCTGTAGATTTACCTGCACCTGACATACCTGTAACAATAATCATCTTCATCTTATCATCTTCTCTTTCTTATCTGCCTTTAATTACTGGTCTGTTTAATTATAACAAGCCTTAGAATCCAACCTTTACAACTTCCAGTTCCAGCCCGACACCGAACTTTTCCATAACTTCACTCTTAATATAATCCGTAAGCTCGCATACATCCTTCGCAGTTGCATCGCCCTTATTGACAACGAATCCTGCATGCTTCTCCGATACCTGTGCGCCACCTCTTGCACAACCCTTAAGACCTGCATCCTCAATAAGCTTTGCTGCAAAATATCCTTCCGGTCTTTTAAATGTGCTTCCGGCACTAGGATACTCAAGTGGCTGCTTCTGCCTTCTCTTAGCTGCCAGCTCTGATATATTATTTCTTATTATATCCGGTTCACCTTTTCTTAATTTCAAAGTTGCTTCAAGAACAATCATATTGCTTTTCGCTACAATACTTGTTCTGTATCCAAGCTCAAGTTCATCTGCTGGAAGCTCCCTGATAACACCTTCATCATCAATAACCTTTGCACTGACAAGAATATCCTTGAACTCCCCACCATAAGCACCTGCATTCATTCTTACAGCACCACCTATGCAACCCGGAATACCTGTTGCAAATTCAAATCCGGCAATTCCATTAGCAGCAAGCTGGTTGCCAAGTCTTGTAAGCTTCATGCCTGCACTTGCTTTGACAAGCACTTCATCTGAATTATCCTGTGAATCCTGAAGAAACTCATAATCTGAAAAACCATCGCCAAGCTCAACTACAACTCCCCTGAAGCCTTCATCACTCACAAGAATATTGCTGCCATTTCCAATAACAATATATTTAATGTCCGATTTTTTCAAAAATGCGATAACATCTGCTATCTGCTTTTCTGCCTGTGGTGTTACATAATAATCTGCAGCACCTCCGATTCTGAATGTAGTATGTGTCTTCATTAGTTCACCTGTTCTTACATTCCCGGCACCAAGCATTGATATTAATGCTTCTGATAACATTTTATTATCCATATAATCTCACTATCCTTAATACTAATTTCCAAGAATAAGCTTTGCTGCTCCATACATTCCTGCATCATTGCCAAGTGCAGCCTTAACTATCTTAGTCTGTCTGCTCGCATGGAACACACATTCCTTATAATACTTATCAATAAGATTGATAAAATATTCCCCTGCGGCAGAAACTCCGCCACCAATTACAAATACCTCCGGGTCAACCATTCCCGCTGCACATGCAAGTCCTTTTCCAAGATACCTGCATACATACTCTGTTACCTGTATAGCAAGGGCATCTCCTCCCTTAGCCTCGTCAAATATAACCTTTGCCGATATGTATGGCACACTTCTTAAAGATGAAGGCATGTCACTTTCTGCAAGCATACGGTTAGCCGTTCTTACAATTCCAGTTGCAGAAGCAACCTGCTCAAGACATCCCTTCTTTCCACAGTTACAGCTCTCAGTCTCACCTTCAACAAGTGGAAGATGACCTATCTCACCTGCTGCACCGTTAAATCCATAAAGAGGCTTTCCATCAATAATAACTCCACCGCCTACACCGGTTCCAATCGTCACCATTACCATGCTGTTATATTCGCTTCCACCGCCTACCCAGAATTCTCCGAGTGCTGCCATATTGGCATCATTACCAATCTTAACAGGAATACCTGTAAGCTCAGACAGTGCATTGGCTGCATTAAATACTCCCCAGCCCAAGTTGATACATTTGTTGACAGTTCCATCCTCAAGACATGCACCAGGAAGTCCCATTCCGATTCCTGCCACATCCTCTGTTGTCATATTCATATCTGCAAGAACGCCCTTGATATACTCACTTATATCAGGCAGAATCAGGCTTCCACCCTCATCCTTTCTTGTAGGAATCTCTTCTTTTCTTAACAGTTCACCTTCTTCAGAAAATGTACCACATTTGCAGGTTGTTCCTCCAACATCAATTCCAAATATAATCTTACTCATCGTCATCCTCCCCGCCTCTCATAAGATTTTCCTGTACTCTTCTGTATAATTCCTTCGCTGCATTATATCCCATCATCTTCTGTCTATGGTTGACCGCTGCTGACTCAACAATTACAGCAAGATTACGTCCTGGTCTTACCGGTAGCGTATGGCACACAACCTTATTGCCAAGATATTCTATGTATTCTTCCTCAAGTCCAAGTCGGTCATACTCTCTGTCCTTGTTCCAGTCCTCAAGCTTGATAACCATATCTATTTCCTGAGTTTCCTTAACACTTTCAACACCGAAAAGTGTCTTGACATCAATAATACCAATGCCTCTAAGCTCTATAAAATACTTGGTAACTCCCGGTGCGCTTCCAACCAGAGTCTCGTCACTGACCTTTCTGATTTCAACCGCATCGTCAGTTACAAGACGGTGTCCTCTTTTTATAAGTTCAAGTGCAGCTTCGCTCTTACCAATACCAGACTCACCTGTGATAAGTACACCTACACCATATACATCAACTAAAACACCATGGATTACGATACATGGTGCAAGCTGAACCTTCAGCCAGCGTATTACTTCTGCTGTAAATGAAGATGTTGCCTGGTCTGTCATAAGAAGAGGTATCTGATACTTAACCGCAAGTTCAATAATCTTAGGCTCTGGCTTTATACTCCTGCAGAATATAATACATGGAATATTACTTGACAAAAGCTGCATATATCTTTCATATCTCTCCTGCTCAGAAAGACTCGCAAGATAAGCATGCTCGACATTACCAATAATCTGTAATCTGTCATTATCAAACTGGTCATAAAAACCTGTAAGCTGCAAAGCCGGTCTGTTCACATCAGGCAGATTAAGCCAGATTCCTGACACATCTATCTGTGGTGTAAGATTAACAAGATTCATTTTTTGGATAACTTTAGATAACTTTACCCTCTCTTTACCATTATTCATATATTCTATGCCTCCAAACTCATGTTTACGATTTCATATATCCTAAGTTTATCACAGACAAGCTCTAAATGCTATTATAAAAGTATTATCAATGAAAGAATTTGTATATATTCTCTGCCACATTTTCAGTAATACCATCAGCCTTCATAAGCTCATCCACTGATGCCTGCCGTATCTTTTCTATATCAAGAAAATGCTTCATAAGTGCCTTTCTTCTTACAGGTCCGATTCCTTCAATCGAATCAAGTACAGAAGATACCTGTGCCTTATCTCTTAAGCTTCTGTGATAAGTTATTGCAAATCTGTGTGCCTCATCCTGCACCCTTGTAATCAGCTTAAAGCCCTCGCTGTGCTTATCTATTGGTATCTCAATATTGTTATAATACAAACCTCTTGTGCTGTGGGTATCATCTTTTACCATACCACACACAGGAATATTAAGTCCCAGTTCCTTAAGTACATCAAGTGCAATATTCACCTGACCGCGTCCGCCATCCATCATAATAAGGTCTGGATATCTCGAAAATCCATGACTATCCTCGAGTCCTTCCCGCTCACGCATACCTCTTGTAAAACGTCTTGTCAGAACCTCACGCATGCTCTTATAATCATCCGGCCCCTTTACTGTTCTTATCCTGAACTTGCGATAATCATTCTTCTTTGGTTTTCCATCCTCAAAAACGACCATTGAGCCAACACTTTCAACGCCATTTGTATTAGATATATCGTAAGCCTCTGCTCTGTGAAGTGTCCCAAGTCCAAGCCATCCGCCAATCTCTTTCATAGCTCCTGTTGTCCTGCTCTCCTCACGCTTAATCTTCTCCGCATCCTGTGTAAGAACAAGCTGGGCGTTCTTATATGCAAGCTCAACCATCTTTTCCTTGTCGCCCTTCTTAGGTGTGACAATACTTACCTTGCGACTCTTTCTTGCACTAAGCCACTGTGCTATTGTATCCGCATCCTCTATCTCGTACTGCACCATAATAATATTAGGTATAAATGGAGTTCCGCCGTAATACTGTTTCATAAATTCCGAAATAATGTCGCTCTTAGAGTCACCTTCGGCAACCTTCATATGAAAATGATCTCTTCCAAGAAGCTTGCCCTGCCTGATAAAGAACACCTGCACAACTGCGTCCTGACCGTCACTTGCACACGCAATGACATCTCTGTCATTAACATCATCTGCTGTAATCTTCTGCTTCTGTGCAACCTGCTTGACACTCATTAACAGGTCTCTGTATCTTGCAGCTTCCTCGTATTCCATCTTCTCAGACGCTTCCTGCATCTGCGTTGTAAGCCTGTCCATAATCTTCTTGTAATCACCATTTAAGAAAGCTACAACCTCATCAATTCTTCTTCTGTATTCCTCACCGCTTACATATCCCTGACATGGTGCATCACACTGTCCGATATGATAATTAAGACACGGCCTGTCCTTGCCCTCATCTTTAGGCAGATTTCTGTTACAGGTTCTTACCTTATACAGTTTGCATAGAAGTTCAATAGTGTCCTTGACTGCTGCCGCAGAAGTGTAAGGACCGAAATACTTACCTGCTCCATGCTTCATCTTTCTTGCAAAAAGTACCCTTGGATACTCTTCACCAACGGTAATCTTAATAAAAGGATAACT
>ERZ1106978.1105-NODE-1105-length-16285-cov-5.124646_pt1 | contig 16285 bp, 14 predicted proteins | sample MGYA00403689_ERZ1106978 | MGnify/ENA primary metagenome ERZ1106978 (study PRJEB35170, sample SAMEA104062434) | human gut metagenome | biome: human gut; feature: human-associated habitat; material: faeces | place: Denmark | collected 2012-08-02 ...
AAAGATATTATCACCGCACGGATGAACAGCTTGTACAGTTTGCAAACTGGAAACCAGAGTTTGAAAAATAATATGGAGAAAATAGTATGAGCAAAAATGATGTATGGCTGAATCAGTAAAATGGGGAAGTACGGAGCAACTGCTTCAATCTTTTTATCTAGAAGGGTTCATTATTCAATGTGAAGGTTTGGATGAAGCTACTGGTGAAAAAGAAAGGCCCGTATCCGTTCTGGATATGAGCCTTGCAAGAATTGGAGAATTGTAATCCTTAGATTTTACAAGTAAAATCTCTCCAGTTTTGTTTTAAAAAATTGAATTAATGGACCGTTGAAGCAGGCATTTATAATTGTACCAATCCCTACTACCGACCAGATTCCCGCCCCAGATGCAGTGGCAAATATGATTCCGATAATCACGACAACAACATCCGAAAGGATCCTTGCTTTATGGAATGGAATTTTCTGATGTGTAAGTTTCTCGATTATAATAGCGACACTGTCATATGGGGCGATTCCCATATCTGCGACCATATATAATGCCACTCCCATGGATGCCATCAGCTGAGCAAGCAGCAGTGCAAGGATACGCAGTGGCAGATTCATCTGAATCTGCACTACATCATTTGCTACATAACAGATAAAGTCTGCAATGTATCCGACAAATACCATATTGATAATGGTTCCCGCACCAATGCAGGATCTTGCCTGAAAGAATACAACTACAAGAATGATTGCATTGACAAGCAGCTGCCACGTTCCAAAACTCCATCCGATAAATCCGCTGATTCCAAGATTCATTGCACTGAATGGATCCACGCCAAATTGTGAAAGTCGTAAGAAAGATACACATAATCCAATAAACAATATTCCCAGTACCATTCCGCCAGTTCTTTTTGTCTTCGTCATGCTCTATCTTCCCTCCTGAACTTTTTTGCCTTTCAGCATATATATTCTAGATTCAAAATCGGTACAATGAGTCACATTTCCTGGCACTTCACCAGCTGTCACATCAGATGTGATCAATCCATAATTCATCAATTCATCTCCGTAATTTTCTGTATGATTCCATACATTTTCATAAACCATATCCGGGTTCAATCCCTGTAATCTGACACGGCTATACGGCTGATTCACTCCATTTAAAACACGATAGTAGCCTACGATTGCAAGCGTGCGGTCTTCATTTGTCACCATCCATACCGTCTCATTTCCTTCAAATGGACTTTTCAGACGATAAAATGTTCCAAACTGTAACACTTCTCTGTATTCTTTCATAAATGTGATTTGTTCTTTTACTTCTTTGATCTCTTCTTCTGTCAATTTGTTGAGATCCAGTTCATATCCAAAAGTTCCAAAGTATGCTACATTCGCTCTTGTATGTAATGGAGTATTGCGAAATACCTGGTGATTCGGAACAACAGACACATGGCTTCCCATACTGCTGAGTGGATAACACATAGAAGTTCCGTACTGAATCTTCAGACGCTCAATTGCATCCGAATCATCGCTTGTCCATCCCTGCGGTGCATAATACAGCATTCCCGGATCAAATCTTCCGCCACCGCTGGCGCAGGATTCAAATAATACTTCTGGAAACTCATTTGTCAACCGCTCGTACAGATCATATACACCCAAAATATAACGATGGAACACTTCTCCCTGTCTGTCTGAAGGAAGTTTGTTACTATAGCATTCCGTAATGCTTCGGTTCATATCCCATTTAATATATGAGATTTTCGACTCCGATAATAACTTTGTCATCATACCATAAATATAATCTACTACTTCTTTTCTTGCGAAATCGAGTACATACTGGTATCTGCCGTGTGATGTATTTCTTCCAGGTGTCTGTAAAATCCAGTCTGGATGTGCTCGATAAAGATCAGAGTCTTTATTTACCATCTCCGGCTCAAACCAAAGGCCGAATTTTAATCCAAGTGCTTCAATTCTTTCTGACAGACCTTTGATGCCATTTGGCAGAAGCTCTTCATTTGCCACCCAGTCGCCAAGACCGGCTCTGTCATTTCTTCTCGCACCAAACCATCCGTCATCTAAGACAAACAGTTCTACTCCACATTCTTTTGCTTTCCCGGCAATCTCTACAAGGCGATCTTCTGTAAAGTCAAAATAAGTTGCTTCCCAGTTGTTATTTAAAATCGGTCTTGCCTTATCACGCCAGTACCCTCTTGCGAGTCTTTTTGCATACAGCTTCTGGAATGTCTGACTCATGCCATTTAATCCATTTTCACTGTAAACCAGAACTGCTTCCGGTGTCTGAAAACTTTCTCCCGGTTCTAATTTCCAATCGAATCCTTCCGGATTGATCCCGGCTGTAATTCGTGTCACATTATGTGTATCTACCTCTGCCTGCATACGGAAATTTCCACTGTATACCAGACTTATTCCAATTGCTTCTCCTGCATTTTCATCTGTGTTGTGACGTTTTAAAGCAAGAAACGGATTATGTTCGTGAGAAGAATTTCCGCGCATGCTGTCGATAGCTGTTATGCCTTGCTCCAATGTTCGATTCTTAATATAGCGCTCTCTGGACCACGCACCGGACAACTGCATCCATTCATAATCCTTATCCGGAAGATCCAGGCTTAAGCTCATCATATTTAATACATGCAGATTTTTCTCACCAGCATTTTCAATATAAGCACTTCTTGCAATTGCACTATATTCATCAAAAATCGTATATAAAAGTGCCAGTTTTGCACCAGTCAGAGCATCTTTCAGAAAGATGCGCAATGTCTGTGCTTCCCCTTCGGACTCCGTATATGTTGCCGGCAATCCGGAGAGCTTCGGTTTTCCATCAATGATCTCATAACTGTCATATTGGAACTCACTGATCCTGCTGCCATTTTCCTGTAACAATTCAATTGCCGGATGTCTGTAATCTGTCGTACCGTAAACCGGATATTCCTGTCGGATATGTTCCAATGAAAAAGTACGATCCCACTCATATATATACGATGTCATTGGGCGTTCACATTTCTCAACCAGATAAGAAAAATCTGCTTTGTCATGAAGTCGTTTTCCAAAATATAATTGTCCCAAATGTCCATTTTCTAATACACATAAGATATAACTGATTTTTTCATTGTATAAATGGAAAGTTTTCGTTTCCTCGTGAAAAATAATCTGTCTCATATACTACCCCTTTTATAATTGAATTGTTGACTCTTAAGCTGTCTGCTTTTTCGCATGCATTTCATTTACGTTTCTTGTGATTTCTTCCATCTTCTCACCTTTTAAAGTGTAGTATTTTTTGTAAATACCAAAGCTAGCAAATGCAAGAATGATTGGAATTACAATCATTAACACGCGAATACCCATTACGGTTGCTGCGCTCTGCGTTACCGCTTTTGCGTTGTATCCTACAATCTGAAGACCAATTCCTGTTAATCCACCTGCTGCTGCCATAGCTGCCTTCATAAGGAATGTCTGTGCAGAACATGTTACGCTTTCATTTCGTACACCAAACTTCACTTCTCCATAGTCGATAACATCTGCCATACAGCATGTTGTTACTCCAAGTGAAAGACCTGAGCCGAAGAAAAGAAGCGCACAACATACAATAACTAACACCTTGCTCTGTGGTGCTACATATCCTGCTGCACCGAGCAGTACAAATCCAACAATCGGAAGTCCGCATGCAAATGCGTATACTTTTTCACGGCTAATTTTTTCTGCAATTTTCGGGAAGCATAAAAGTCCCGCCATCTCAGCAATAATCGCAAGTCCAAAAATAGAATACAGATATTCATCATGGCATACACATTTGAAATAATATACAGCAAAGCTTTTTGCAATCTGTGTACAAAGGTTAAATGTCAAAAGTAATCCGATAAATGCAAGCAGCTGATCATTTTTTACAATTACCTGAAATGCCTGTTTCAGACTTGTCTTTTCTGCTGATATACCTAATGTTGATTCCTCTTTTACATTAAATACAGTAATGCCGATTGTAACGATGAAAATAACTGCGATAATGATTGCGAAAAGTGTATATCCTTTTTCTGCGTAGAGATTGCTCTCGCCTGCAACTTTGTTCAGGTAGTTGATAATATAAAGCCCAAATGTTGCTACTGAAAATCCTGCAAGACTTGCGAAAAATCTTGGAATTACGGATACTTTCTCACGTTCGTGCGGGTCATTTGTCAAGTTCGGAAGCCATGACCAGTAAGGGACATCCATGATCGTATAAGTCATTCCATATAAGATATACATAACGGATACATATATGTACAATGCTGTTCCTGACAGGTTAAAACTGTGGAATAGCAAAACAAATACAACTGAATTTACCAATGTTCCGATTACAAGCCAGATTCTGAATTTACCAAAACGTGTATGTGTATTGTCAACAATCATACCCATCATCGGGTCATTGATCGCATCCCATATTCTTGCCACAAAAAACAGTACGCCGACAAATGCCGGTGCCAGATACAATGTATCTGTAAAATAAAGCATTAAAAATGCTCCTACTAAATTGCAAATTGCATCTTTACCGATTGCCCCAATTCCAAAACATAATTTTTCTCTTGTAGACGCATATTTATATTGCGGATTTTTCTGAGTTTCTTTTTGATTTCCCATGATTCTCCTCCTCTAATACTCCTTTGTTTATTTGTTATTTGAGTGAAGAAACCTGTGCACGTGTTCCTTATGTTTGTTGATACAAGTATAGCGTACAAAAAAAACATCCGTTATACCTTTTTGTTAAGGATTGTATCCCAAATGTTAGGTATTGGATGTTTTTTTAAACATTTTATCTATTCTTTTTCGATGTTTCCTACATAAATTGTTTTATGCTTCTTATATTCTTTCAGTTCATTTTGTGCACGAATCAATCGTTCTCGGGCATCCTTTCTGTTGTCATTACGATATTGGGTCGGCGTTATTCCCACTTTCTGCTTAAATACTTTACCGAAAGCAAGGGAATTACGATAGCCACAGGAAACTGCAATCTCCTCCACAGACAGCTCTGTAAGTGCGAGCTGCTCCTTTCCTCTGGAAATTCGAAATTCCGTCAAAAATTCTTTCGGAGAGATTCCAAGACTGTTCATAAATATTGTATATAAATAGCTTCGATTTAGTGCCAAATAATTTGCTATATCTTCCACTGTGATTTTCTGTGAATAGTAATTCTTTATATAGGCAATTGCTTCCTGCACATGTATGCTTTCTTTTGTATCATTCGAATATTGCTCAATTTCAATCCCACGAGCCAGTACTGAGAAAAACTGATAGAGCTTTCCCTGGAGATAATAAAGATTTTCTGCAGTTGAACACGTATGATGAAGCATTTCAAATACAATTTCTTTCAGTTCTTCTCCATATTCACACTCGCATGTAAGCTGACGACTGTTCAGTCCGAGATCTCTGACAAATCTCTGTGCCTCCGTACCACCAAATCCTACCCAAAGGTAAGACCATGGGTCCGTTTTATCTGCCTGATAAAAGGTAAGGCTTTCCGGTTCAATCAGAAAGGCCTGTCCTTCTTTCAGCGGATACTTCGTTTCACCTACCTGATAGATACCTTTGCCCTTCATTACATAATGCAAAATATAATTGGGTCTTGCGGCTGGCCCGTAGCTATGTAATGGCTTGCATTCTGCAAATCCGCAGAAACACAAATGAAAATCTTTAAACTTTGGTTTCAACAGTTGTAATACGTAAGAATCTTCCATAATCTGTATCCTCTCTTAATCCCTAAGATCACAAGCACTTTCCAGTCATGCTTACTTTTACTGTTGCTCACTCAGCAATGGTTAGTTTAACCGTTTTCCTTATTCTATCACAGTATCGTGTTATTCTTCCATCAGTTTTCAAACCAAGTATTAATATGAAAATAGATCATACGCTCTGTTTTTTTGCAATATTTTATTATCTTGCGAATTTATCATTGTAACGAATATGCATATCTTTCCAATCCATGAACAATACGTAAAATACCTTTCCGTATTGCGGGTTCTCTACAATTCTTCCATGATCAAGCACAAAAAAATAAGTTCCGTCAGCTTTTCGAAGATGGAAGTGAATATAGTCATTTTCATTACCACTGTCAATCTGTTCCCAGATACTTGATTCTATCTGTTGCTGTTCATCTTCCCGGATCAAGTTGCGAAAACTTTTCTTAGTAAGTCTGAACAGTTCATCTATATCTTTATATCCTGACATATGAAGAAATTCATCATTTGCAAAAAATAGTTCATCATCTTCTTTGTCAGCTCTGTATATGATGAATGCACCTGGAAGATGTTCAGAGATATCCTTGAATGCGAATCCAAGTTGTTTGCGGGCACCTGAGCGAAGTCCTTCTTTGTAGACCATACATCCATTTTTTCCATGAAGCTTTATTTCATAAAGAGCGGCATCTGCGCAGCGCATGAGTTGTGAACGATTGGATGCAAATGTTGGATATTCTGCATATCCTAGAGAAATATAAAATGCATGTTCCTTACCATGGTATGAGAATGATTTAGGAAGTTTGGTGAATTTCTGCAGCTGTATATCTGCTTCTGCAAAGGTACAATTTGGTAAAAGAATGCAGAATTCGTCACCACCATTTCTTCCAAGTAATGCATCGGATGGGAAAAAAGTCTTCATGCTGTCTGCAAGATTCTTTAGTGCCCTGTCTCCATAATTATGTCCATAGATATCATTAATAAACTTGAAATCATCGATATCAAGGAGCGCAGCCACAAAATGTGCTTTTGGATTTTTTTGAATCATTTTTTCTGCAAATTCATCAAATCCATAGCGGTTATAAATATTTGTAAGAGAATCTGTGCGCGCCAGTATCTGAAACTTTTTCTTATGTTCTTTTGCTACTAACCATACTCTGGTAAGAACTGACAGGAGAAGGCTTATTGTAAGAAATATTCCGATGATGATTATCAGTAATGTGGCATTTCTCCATCCACTTTTAGGAGTTACTTCAAATTTCCAGTTTTCATCTCCTATTGTAAATGTATAAGAAACAGGACGATTTATTTGCCCATCTGATTGATAAACCACTTTATAAGTATCACTCCATGGAGCGTCTGTTTTTGAAATTTTGTATTCGTATCCAAAATTTGAAAGTGCACTGATTGAATCTGAAAAAATATCCGGAACACGCAGGATAACAATAGTAAATCCCCAGAAATACTCATGTCCGTTTTTATCTTTCAGGTATACGGGATTGCGGACTGCAATTCCATATCCTCCCTGTTTTAATTTGAAGGGGCCCTGCGTAATGATTGTATGGTTGTCTCTTGCGTAACAGGAAATTTTTCCGCGGTCTTTATCATGGATCAAATCAATCTTACCTGCCTCATTTTCATTAGCCGGATAAATATCTGTAACAACACCATTAGGAGCGAGCTGTACACTTTCAATAGAATCAGACATAAGATTTCCTGCAATTGTTTCAAACTGATGGATTTCGCCATCTTCACTTATTAAGATTTGCTTCAAGGTATCTGTGATCTCAATTCCATTTGTAATTTCATTCTTTATTCGTTCGCCATAGGTGGCTACGTTTAATTGTGCTGTTATGTGTCTCTGCTCTTTTTCGTGGGCGTCTGTTTTGTATACAATCAAACTAACAAGGCATATGCCCAGTAAAAAAATGATAAGAGGCACAAGTGTTTTCTTTTTCACTTAGTTCACCTCGTTTTATCCATGGGAATTTGTAACTGTTCAGAGCCAAGCAAAATTTCAAAAAACAGGTATAAAATGCGTAGCATTTTGGAGGTTAGCTCTGAACAGTTACGGGAATTTTTATAATAAAGCATTATATCACAGAAGTTGAAAAACAGAATAAGTTTTATGAAAAACGGACTGTGCATAATCCTTATACATGAAATGAAAGAAATCCTTGGTGATGAAGTCGATCCAAAAGACAAAAGAAACATATTATGAACCCTTCAAACCAAACCCTCAAGTTTGCCCCTCAAACCATTATTAATGAAACGGATCAAAAGCTCTGTTCTTTCATGAGTGAAAGTCTGTATACACGTCTGCCGGTTTCTTCATAATGCTGATCCAAAAGATCACAGGTTGTCTGGAGATCGTTAATCCGGATGGCCTCCAACAGACATTGGTGTGTCCATACTGCAGCACTTCCGTTATAAGAGGTATTTTGATCCGGTGTGTTTGGTTCTAAGCATTTGGCATTCTGAAGCGTTTCAGCATCTCCGCTTAACTGTCCAAAGCGATTAGCATTTTGAACCGAGAGGAACATGGCACCATTCAGTGGACTCAGCAGCTCCCACATTTTGGTCAGTCGGTTAAGCTGGGCAGAGCGAATGATCTGCAGGTGGAATGTCTCATCTGCACGAACAGCCTTCATAGTATTGCCTTCGAGAATAGCCTTTCGAAATTCTTCAATACTGGCTTCCATTATCATGAGACTATAGTCACTAAGGAGGCAGTTACTTTTTTGGATTGCCAGTTTTTCAAGGCTGCCGCGCAGAAAAAAGACTTCATAAGCGTCTTGTGGAGAAAGCAGTGCGACTGTACATCCTTTGTTAGGACAGTAATCGACTAAACCTTCGACAGCGAGCTGTCGGAGTGCTTCGCGCACAGGACCTCGGCTGAGTCCGAATTTCCGGGCAATTTCAGCCTCTACCAGTTTTTCTTGAGGCTGAAGGATTCCATTGATGATCTGCTCCCGCAGAGATTCAAGAACAATTTCTGATGTAGTAGTATTTGATGTTTTTCGTTGTTTCTGCATATTTACCTCATAAAATTTTCAGAATAAGTATCCGTTTTCGATAGGTACGCTTGGTTCATAGTAGAACATACCGCCAATTTCTCGCATGTTTCATTTCCTTACTAATTAATAGAAAAAATTATACGGATGTCTTTTGTCCGTTAGCAAAAAACTTATTATAATTATAGTGGATTGTTAGCAAAAACGAAAGCACTATTTTCCCGCTGTTAACATTAAGTTGAAATTGTTGACAATCATATTTGCATGGACTATACTTGGGTTATCAAGAGTAGCTCAAAAATTCTGCATTGTCATAAAAAAATCCTAAAGGGGAATAGGAAGCAACGCAGTAATTGATGGATGTCGGACTGTCTGGTTTCCGAATAGTCCGATTTTCAGCTGAGAAGAATAATTATTATAGGAAGGAGAGAAATTATGAGACTTACAAATTTGACCTGGCCGAAAGCTCAAGAATATTTTGAAAAAAACGATATGGTACTTATTTCTATCGGCAGTATTGAGTGTCACGGCCGTCATATGCCGCTTGGAACCGACACACTGATTCCGGAGCATTTGTTGGAGAAAATCGAGAAAAAGAGTGATGTTTTGATTGCTCCGACCATTCCATATGGTTCCTGCCAGTGTTTAGCTCCATATCCGGGTACAATTGATATTGACAATGAGGTACTCTATCAGTTTTGTCGCCAGATTTTTCTGAGTCTGTATCGTCACGGCGCAAGAAAATTCGTTTTCCTGAACGGACATGGCGGAAACATCAAGATGATTGAACGCCTTGGCATGGAATTCGAAGATAAGGGCTGTCTGGTGGCTATGCTTAACTGGTGGCTGATGGCATGGGATATGAACCCGGCGTGGAAAGGCGGCCACGGCGGTGGTGAGGAAACAGCTGCGATTCTTGGAATTGATCCGTCTTTAGTTGATAAGAGTGAGATAGGTGGTGAACTCCAGTTTAAGCACCTGTCTGATAATCTGAAGACAACCGGTTTCCGTTCTGTTGAGTTCAAGGGAGTTAACGTTGATATTATACGCAATACTCCGCATGTAACAGACAACGGCTGGATCGGACCGGATCATCCGAGTACCGCTACAGAAGAGTGGGGCAAGGAAATGCTTGAGACTACAGCAAACTATATTGTTGATTTCATGGAAGAATTCAAGAAAGTAAAACTTTCATAAAGAGGTGTCATAATGGATAAAAAAACAACATTGGAAATGATTGCAGCAATTTCAAATGCAAACGGTACATCCGGTTTCGAAGATGAAGTGGTTGCAGCGATTCGTCCTTACGCAGAAGGACTCGGAGAAATTACAGAAGATCGCATGCGCAACCTGTATATCCGCCGTAAAGAAAATAACGGCAAACGTCCGGTTGTTCAGCTTGACGCACATAGTGATGAGGTTGGTTTTATGGTGCAGGCTATCTGCCCGAACGGAACTCTCCGCATCATTCAGATCGGAGGTTGGGTTAACCACAATATTCCGGCTCATAAAGTCTTGGTTCGCAACCGGTTCGGAGAATATATTCCGGGGCTTACTGCCAGCAAGCCTCCGCATTTCATGACAGAGCAGGAGCGTAAAGCACCTCTGGATATGAAAGATATCACAGTAGATGTTGGCGCTGTTTCTAAAGAAGAGGCGGTTGAAAAGTTCGGCATTCGTATCGGTGAACCCGTAGTGCCGGATGTGACATTTACATATTCAGAAACCACAGATCTGATGGTTGGCAAAAGCTTTGACTGCCGTCTGGGATGTGCGGCAATTCTTAAGACCATGCATACCCTGGCTGGTCAGGAGCTGAATGTGGATATTGTTGGCGCTTGTGCAGCACAGGAAGAAGTTGGTGTACGCGGTGCCACTGTAACAGCACAGGTAATTAAGCCGGATATCGCAATTGTTTTTGAGGGATGCCCGGCAGATGATACCTGCGTTGAGTCGTATATGGTTCAGACAGCTATCAAGCGAGGACCGATGCTGCGTCACATTGATGCCCGTATGATCACCAATCCACATTATCAAAGATATGCACTGGATCTGGCAGAAAAGCTTGGTATTCCGGTTCAGGATGCAGTTCGTAGTGCCGGTTCAACCAACGGTGCAGCTATACATCTGACTGAAAAAGCGGTTCCGGTTATCGTTATCGGAGTTCCGGTTCGCTATGCACATACACATTACGGAATTTCAGCTTATAGCGACTTTGATAACGCTGTTAAGCTGGCATGCGAAATTCTTAAAAGACTTGACGAAGAGCAGGTTATGAGTTTTTAAATACAATACATAAAAGAAACAAAGCATTTTCGAGACATACTAACAGAGAATTGTATTGCTACGCTTGAATGTTACCTAAATCATAAACAAAGCATTCGGAAAACCTCAGAGCTAGCAGAAGGTTAAACATGGAATCCTGATAAATAGGGATACACCAAAAAAATAGGGGCTGCCGCACTAATGCGACAGCCTCATTTAGCATACATCTTCAGTAAATGAATTATTCCTGATCAAGTATGGACTGAATTTGTTTCATTAATTGCTCGTAGTTTGCTTGATCATCGATTCCGCCCATGAAAGGTTCGCTAATGATATTTCCGCCTTTATCTACGAGAACTGTTGTTGGAAATGCTATAATGTTTCCTGCATATTTTCCAACTGTTGAATCGGAGTCGAAAGTCAGGTTTTTGTAGGAAGCTCCCTTGGCCTTCAAGATTTCTTTCGCTTCTTTGATACCATCCTGATTATCATCTAATGTATCTGTATTGATACCAACAACTTCACCGCCCATTTTCTTAATTGTATCATTTAATTCATTCAGTTTAGAAAGTTCTTCAACGCAAGGCTTGCATCCGCTGAACCAGAAGTTTACAACCGTAACTTTATTTTTGGCGAAAAGGCTTTCATCTACATCGTTACCATCCAGGTCTTTCCCTTTGAAACCGTGAAACACACCTGTAGAGTCATCTGTGCCGGAGGAACTACTGCCGGAAGGATCAGCTGCGGCAATTTCTTTTTCAAGTTTTGCAATTTCTTCTTCAATACCGCGGATCGTTTCAATGTCTTTACTCAGAGTAGCATATTCTTCTTCGGAGAAAGAATCTTTATTTGATTCTATTATATTTGCAAGAAAGTCCGCATAGTTTTCATTCTTGGTATCATCGTCAATGTTCTTGCTCATAAAGCCAAATGCTTTGTCCCACACATCTTTGTGATCTGCAAAGATCTGGTTTTCCTGTTGGTAAAGGTCATTCAGCTTTTCATTCAGATCACCCGAACTGCTTGAATCTGTTGTGGAAGTATCTTCCTGCTTTGAGCTTTCAGTTGTTGCGGAACCGGATGAAGTTTTGCAACCTGTGAATGCAAAAAGAATGAAAACGGCAAGAGATGCCGCAATTACTTTTTTTAATTTCATTGAGTTTGTTCTACTTGTTTTGTTTTTCATGATTTTTAATCTCCTTTTGAATATCATTTGATTCATTTTTGCTTATTTATTGTCAGCCTGTTTCTTGCCTGAAAATCCGTAATGATAGCAGATCGCATTTGTCGGACAGGCTTTCATACATGCTCCACATCGGATACATTCCGGGTGATCCGGTGTGTCTACTACATTTACATCCATTTTACAGGCATGGCTGCATTTTTGACAGTTAACACATTTTTCAGGATCCACCTTAATCTTAAGTAATGATATTTTGTTAAACAGCGAGTAGATGGCACCAAGCGGGCAGATCCACTTACAGAATGGGCGGTAAAACAAAATACTTAAGATGATTACAAGTACAAGGATTGTAAACTTAAACGTAAATAAGTGTCCGAGTGCCGCGCGGATTCCCGAATTAACAAGTGCCAGTGGAATTGCACCTTCAAGTACGCCTTGTGGACATATGTATTTGCAGAAGAATGGATCGCCCATCCCCAGCGAATTAGTCACAAATGCCGGAAGCAGTATAACAAAAACGGCCAGAACCGCGTATTTCAGATACCGCAGGGGTTTTAGTTTTGCAGTAGACAGTTTCTTACCCGGAATTTTATGCAACAAATCCTGAAACCATCCAAACGGACAGAGAAAACCGCAGATAAATCGTCCTAACAGAACTCCCAGCAAGATAAAGAATCCGGTGATGTAGTAGGTGAACTTGAATTTTGATGAACCGACTACAGCCTGGAAAGCTCCAATCGGACAGGCACCTGTGGCAGCCGGGCAAGAATAGCAGTTCAGTCCGGGTACACATATTGTTTTTACCTTTCCCTGATAAATTTTCCCTTTAAACAGATTCGGAATATGAAGATTGGTCAGCAGTGTTGCAGCTGCCTGAAACCATCCGCGAAAACGAACCAGGAAGTTCTTGTTTGATTTTAATTTCTTATCCAATTCCGACACACTCCATACATAATTTTATTGCCTTACTGAGTACAGTTGCAGCTTCTCCACGGTAAATCCCGACAAGGAAAAATACAAGACCGGCTGCAAGTAAAAAAATTTGTGTTGCTTTTTCTGATTTCATTAAGATACCACTTGTTACTGTAAATAGTAACTGCTCCTTTCAATGTTATTGCTCAAAGTCGGCTTATTGACCGTTCAGTGACTACATTATATAATATGGGATGTAAATTTCCTGTTAAGAAAATGGAGAAAAGTAAATTGAGATTATTAGTTGTTGAAGATGAAAAGAAATTATGTGATATGATCGCGAAAAGTCTGCATCTGGCAGGTTATGAGGTGGACATGTGTAATGACGGAGAGCAGGCACTGGAGATGATCTATGCGGAACTGTATGACCTGATTGTGCTTGATCTTAACCTGCCAGGGTTGGATGGGATGGAGATCCTTCGGGAACTTCGCAAAGAAAATGAAGAGACAAAAGTATTGATCCTGTCTGCGAGAAGTCAGATCGCAGATAAAGTTGAAGGATTGGATTCCGGTGCAAATGATTATATGGAAAAACCATTTCACCTGCAGGAGCTGGAAGCGCGCGTGAGAAGCCTGACAAGAAGAAAATTTATACAAAAAAATATCTGTCTGGAATGCGGAAAACTACGATTTGATACGAGAGAAAGGGTTGCATATGCAGACGATAACCCGGTTGCGTTGACGAGAAAAGAAAATGGGATTTTAGAATATCTCCTTTTAAATCAGGGAAGACCGGTCAGTCAGGAAGAACTGATCGAGCATGTCTGGGATTCTTCTGTGGATAGTTTTAGCGGTTCCATCCGAGTGCATATGTCTTCTTTGAGAAAAAAACTGAAAGCAGGACTCGGATATGATCCAATCGTGAACAAAATCGGTGAGGGCTATAAGATAGGGGGAAATAGCAAAGCATGAAGAAAATATCACTCCAGTGGAAATTAACACTTCTTACAACCGTGTTGATCACCATATTATGCGGATGTCTTACCTTTTTCTTATATAAAAACGGAGTCTATTATTTCGATACGCTTCAGGAGTCTATCACGGATCAGGGCACCGAGCCGGAATCGGTGTACATTGATATTCCGGATAATGAGTGGGATGACTTTGTGTCACAGTTTTCCATGAAGGTTTATAACTCCAAATCAGATTATAGAAGCAGAAGCCTTCTGATTACTGCTATTGTAGCGCTGTTTGGCGGCGCAGCGACTTATTTTATCAGTGGACGGGCATTGAAACCACTCAGGAAATTTTCAGAGACAGTGGAAAAAGTTCAGGCACAGAATCTGAAAGATTATACGATCGAAGAGAATAAGATTGCAGAGCTGGACAGACTTCGCATATCTTACAATAAGATGCTTATACGGCTTTCAGAATCATTCGAGACGCAGCGCCGGTTTACGGGAAATGCAGCACATGAGTTACGTACTCCACTGGCTTTAATCCAGGCACAACTGGATCTATACCATACAACAGAACATCCGGAGAGTACCGCAGTGGCAGAAGAGACAATTCAGATGGTAACGGAGCAGAATGAACGTCTTAGCAAGTTGGTCCGAACGCTTTTGGATATGAGCGAATTACAGACCGTATCGCGAAATGACAGAATTGAGCTCCATAGTCTGATCGAGGAAGTGCTGACAGATCTGGAACCGCTGGCACAGGAAAAAAAGGTTGAACTGATACAGAAGTCACAGGGAGCAGGAGCAAAGGCTGATGAAGAATTGTTTTTGACAGGGAGTGATATTCTGATTTACAGAATGCTATATAATCTTGTGGAAAATGCGATTAAATATAATCGGGAAAATGGATCCGTTACGGTATCGGCAATAAGGAAGAAGAACGAAGTTGTTCTGACGGTTTCGGATACAGGAAATGGAATTGATGAAGCATTCAGGGAGCAGATCTTCGAACCGTTCTTCCGGGTAGATAAGTCAAGAAGCCGGGAACTCGGAGGTGTGGGGCTTGGCCTTGCGATGGTGCGAGAAGTTGTGCGGGTTCATGACGGAACGATTGAAGTTTATACAAATAAGCATAGCGGAACGACATTTGAAGTGAAAATGGGTATAGGGACAGACTTTGAAAAAGCAGTATAATCGAAAAACAATTCGTAAATCGATCATACTGATGTTTATCGCTTCCACCTGCCAGAACATGGAGAATCCGTCTTACAATTCACTTACCGTATCAAAAATAAACTGAGGATTATTATTTTTGATACGGTTTAAATTATTTCAAACAGACATCCATAAAATCCTGCACTACCGCCGTCGGCTTCCGCCCCTTCTGCCAGATCAGAAGGATCTTCGTCACCAGATCCGGTTCATCAAGCACCTGACAAGTCAGCCCTTCGCAAAGCGGCTCCATGGACTGCGGGAAGATCGCCGTGGCAAGCCCTTCCTTCACCCAGAGGGTAGCGCCCCTGGCATCATCACACAGGCAGAACACCTCCGGAACCAGATTTTGCGCGTGAAATGCATCCATAATCAGCTTTTCATAGCGCCGGTAGAGAATTAACGGTCTGTGGACTAAATCTTCAAGAATGAGCGATTTCCGCCTTTCTGAAGGCATCTCCGGATTGGAGACAGCGATCATCGGCTCCGAATGCAGGACTGCGGACTCCACATCATCCAGCCGGAGCGGCGTGCGGACAACCGAAATATCGATGATCCCTTCCTGAAGATAATCATATAACGTATACGTGATCCCGTCGTGAACCTCAAAATTCACGTCGGGATTTTTCTTTGAAAATTCTGCGATAAACGGCATGACTGTGCCGACCGTCGTCGGCGTGATCCCGATTCTCAGAACCCTTTTTTTACCCGTTTGGGACACCTCAAGCTCTGTCGATCTGGCATAATCCAGAAGGCTCGCCGCACGGTCATACAAAAGCTTACCTGCCGCCGTCAGGATCACCCCTTTATGGGTACGCTCAAACAGCTGCACGTTCAGTTCATTTTCCAACTGCCTGATCTGATAGCTGAGGGGCGGCTGTGACATATTGAGCTTTCTCGCCGCTTCATTGATGCTTCCCGTATTCGCGATTTCCCGGAAATATTCCAGCTGTCTGAGTTCCATTTTCTTTTTTCCCTCCGTTTAGTTATATGATGATACCAGGGTCAAAAGGTCAGAAAGCCGATGCAAGCTTGCTTGCAAGAG
>ERZ1106978.1108-NODE-1108-length-16241-cov-205.060546_pt1 | contig 16241 bp, 9 predicted proteins | sample MGYA00403689_ERZ1106978 | MGnify/ENA primary metagenome ERZ1106978 (study PRJEB35170, sample SAMEA104062434) | human gut metagenome | biome: human gut; feature: human-associated habitat; material: faeces | place: Denmark | collected 2012-08-02 ...
TGCTGCAAATTTACGAATAGAATTGTTTATGTAATGCAAAGAAAGTCCAAAATGAAGAAAATATCGTATCAAAAGCCCCCTGTTAGACGATAGTTGCATCTTTGTGTACGATAATTTTAGGACTTCGTTGTTTTTTTCTGTTATTTTGCAAGCAGAAACAAAAACGTATAAATTTTAAACCTAGCAGATATGAATTCAAAGCAGTTCACATTATTAATAGGAGTAGCTTGTTTGCCGGGAATGACTATAGCAGCCACGGTTTATCGCACCATCTCTAAGGTGGATGCCATATCAGTGGATTGTCCTGTGGGCACAGTTCCCCGACTTCCTAATCTCGTATGGGTAACCTATTCTGATGGCTATTCAGAGTATCGCCAGGTGCGCTGGGCTAATTCTCCGCTTGCTGATGAGCAGGCTGAGGCTGATGCGCAGAAGCATCCTGCCGGAAGCCAATATGAGATTGGTGGTTTTGTGATAGGTGATGAGACTACCGACAATGGTTATCCTGTCAAGGCACAAATCAAGGTGGTGGCAGGAGGCTATCAGACTCCAGAAAAGGAAGTGGCTCATACCTTCTCACTCGCTGATGTGAGCATAGATGGTGACAACCGACTCACCCACAACCGCGATGAGGCTATCCGTGAGATCTGTTCCTGGGATGTTACCCAACAGCTCTACAACTATCGCGATACCTACGGCCTCAGTACCGAGGGCTATACCAAGAGTGATGGCTGGGATTCGCCGGACACCAAACTCAAGGGTCATGGATCAGGCCACTATATGTCGGCAATCGCACAGGCATACGCCGTGGCAACCAATCCTGAGCAGAAGGCTATCCTCCGCAAGAACATCACCCGAATGGTGAATGAGTTGCGACAGTATCAGGAGATGACCTTTGTATATAATAAGGATCTGAAGCGCAACTGGGAGGCTCGTGATTTCGCTCCTGAGGCTGAACTCAGAGAGATGAAGGGCACTTGGGCGGCTTTTGATGAATATAAGAAGCACCCTGAACTGTATGGTTACGGCTATATCAACGCCATTCCGGCTCAGCATTGTGCTCTTATTGAGATGTATCGTGCCTACAATAACTCTGATTGGGTATGGGCACCTTATTACAGTGTACACAAGCAGCTTGCCGGTCTGATAGACATCGCCACCTACTTTGATGATAAGGAAATCTGCGACAAGGCACTCCTTATTGCCAAGGATATGGGACTCTGGGTATGGAACCGCATGCACTACCGCACTTACGTAAAGCAGGACGGCACTCAGGATGAGCGCAGAGCCAAGCCAGGCAACCGCTACGAGATGTGGGACATGTACATTGCCGGTGAGGTGGGAGGTATGAGTGAATCGCTCTCCCGTCTTTCTGAGATGGTTTCCAATCCGGATGAGAAGGCGAAGCTCCTCGAGGCAGCCAACTGTTTCGACGCGCCTAAGTTCTATGATCCGCTGAGCAAGAACATCGATGACATCCGTACCCGCCATGCCAACCAGCATATTCCGATGATTATCGGAGCGCTGCGCAGCTACAAGAGCAATCAGAAACCATACTATTACAATCTGGCTGAGAACTTCTGGAGTCTGGTGCAGGGTAGATACATGTATGCGATGGGTGGTGTTGGAAATGGAGAGATGTTCCGCCAGCCATATACACAGATTCTGAGTATGGCAACCAACGGACTGCAGGAAGGCGAATCGCAGGCTTATCCGGATATCAACGAAACCTGCTGTGCGTATAATCTCGTCAAGCTGAGCAAGGATCTGAACTGTTATAACCCTGATAATGCGCAGTATCTCGACTATATCGAGCGCACGTTGTACAATCAGATTATCGGTTCGCTCAATCCTGACCAGTATCAGACCTGCTATCAGTATGCAGTAGGATTGAATGCCACCAAGCCATTCGGCAACGAGACTCCTCAGAGTACCTGCTGCGGTGGTACTGGTTCTGAAAATCATACCAAGTACCAGCAGTCGGCTTATTTTGCCAACGATCATACCCTCTGGGTAGGTCTCTATATGCCAACCACTCTCCACTGGAAGGAGAAGGGCATGACCATCAAGCAGGATTGCCTGTGGCCGGCACAGCATTCAGCCATCAAGATAACGGAAGGCGAGGGCAATTTCACCCTGAAACTCCGTGTACCATACTGGGCTACTCAAGGTTTTTCCATCAAGGTAAACGGCAAGGAAGTGGCAAAGAGCTATCAGCCTAGCACCTATGTAGAATTGGAGCAGAAGCACTGGAAGGTGGGCGATGTAGTAGAAATCGACATGCCATTCAGCAAGCATATCGAGTATGGTGCCGACAAACTTTCGAGCGATGTGGCAAGTCTGGACGGTACTCCGCTGAAGACCTCCTGGGTAGGAACCCTGATGTATGGACCGCTGGTAATGGCAGGTACAGGGGCACAGACCTGGAATCAGGCTACGCTGAACATCGACTCCCGATTGAGCAAGATTACCGTGGGCGAATCGAACGGCGTGACTACAGGTGCAGGAGCCAATCTCCTTACCCTGAAGTTGGATGGCAAGGAATTCCAGCCAGACTATTACCGCAACGCCAACAGCACCCACTACTACCGCATCAACCTGACTGATGCACAGGCGAAGAAGAAATCCAAGGTGAAAGTTGATTTTACCGAGTTGAATTCTCTCTTGAACCTTGCTAAGCAGCGTAAGTCAGACCAGGAGAAGTGGAATGTCCTCTCTCAGAAAGTTCCGGAGTATGCACCATGGGCACCAAATGGTTATGAGCGTATGCTCAAGGCGATGGAACAGGCTCAAGCGTTGATAGCTAAGGGTAAGAAGAAGGTTACTTTGGACGAATTGGAAGGCAACACTGCTATTCTGAATCGTGCCATCAACACGATGCGCCCTGGTAATCTTGCAGAGATGGAAGACCTGCGCCCACTCTCTGCTCTCCTGAGAAGAGCGGGATGGCCAGACGAGACCACAAGCACAGAACTGAAAGATGCTATCAGTTATGGCAGAATGGTTCAGAAATATGTGACCGACGGAAGTGGAACCCACGACATGATTAATGCCGCTGTGGAGAAACTGAAGAAGGCAACAGGACAATAGGTTGTTATTTGTTAGTTAGTTTAGAAAAAGCGGAGAAAAGTGGAATGTCAATCATCAGACATGCCCTTTTCTTCGCTTTTTATGTTAATTATAAGTAACAAATCAATGATTTTCTTTGTTTTTGTTTCTTATGAGAAACAAAAATGCTATTTTTGTGGAAAGTTTTTCTTATGAGAAACAAAAAGTGTGTTTTAGTGAAAAGTTTTACTTATATGAAACAGCACATTGTTTTGCGTGATGTCATTGAACGTGAAAATATTCGCAATATACCTCTGTTGAGAACATTGCTCAAGTTTATCAGCGATAATATAGGCAAGCAATTCTCGGCTCAGAGTATCGTAAAATTCCTCAAATCTCAGAATACTGATACTTCGGCAAAAGTGATACTTTCCTATTTGGAGTATCTCTGCAATGCCTATATCATAGACCGGGTGAACAGATATGACATTCATGGCAAGAAACTTTTCGAACTTGGAGATAAGTTCTATTTTGAGGATTTGGGCATCAGGAATAATATCATAGGCGGCAATCGCAGCTTTGATATAGAAAAGGTAATGGAGAATGCTGTCTATTGTCATCTCTGCCGTATGGGGTACAAAGTATACGTAGGACAATTGTTAAAGGGTGAGATTGATTTTGTGGCAGAGAAAGCTGACAGCATCGTTTATGTACAGGTTACTTATCTGCTGGCTTCAGAAGATACAGTGGAAAGAGAGTTTGGCAACCTGAAACTCATCAAGGACAGCCATCCTAAATATGTAGTCTCTATGGATAGAATGTACGGACAGACAAACGTCGACGGAATCAAGCATGTTCATCTGCGAGACTTCTTGAAGATGTCTGTCTTTTAAGTGTTGTTTTCTTGTGAAAGCGTTGATAAAATCCTATAAAATGATAAGAAAATCGTCTAAATCCATTGATTTGGACGATTTTTTTGTTATTTTGGACGATAATTACGTCTAGTATGTTATTTTTTCTGTTACTTTGCAATCGAAATTTTATAATCAATTATAAACCTAACAAACAATAGAAATGAGACAGACACAAAACATTTCAGGCTTTGTACATAGTCAAGCTTATGTAAAAGCCATCGCGTGTTTGGTCCTTGCATGTGGGGGGGCATTACCTACTTTGGCAGCAAGTGAGACCTCATCAAGCCTTTCTGTTCAAATTGTTCAACAGAATAGTTCCACCATTAAAGGTGTGGTAGTAGATGAACATGGTGAACCTATTATAGGTGCCAGCGTCGTAGAACAGGGTTCTTCTAATGGAACGGTTACCAATTTAGATGGTAACTATGTTCTGCAATTAAAAAAAGGTGGTAAGGTTCCCGTAGTTATATCCTATATTGGATATAAGAGCGTTACTACTGCTAAGGGTGGTAAGATTATACTTCAGTCAGACAATAAACTCTTGGATGAGCTTGTAGTCGTGGGTTATGGTACACAGAAAAAAGCAACCCTTACAGGTTCTGTTTCCCAGATTTCGGGTGATGATCTCCAGAAAGTGGCAGCTACAAATGTGGCTAATACTTTGGCTGGAAAGACTGCTGGTATCATAGCCAACAACCGTAGTGGTGAACCAGGTGCCGATGAGGCTTCTATTCTCATACGTGGTAAGGGAACTCTGGGTGATACCTCACCGCTTATCGTGGTGGATGGTGTTGCTGGTCGTAGTTTTAGCCGTTTGAATCCTGAGGACATAGAGAGTATTTCTGTGTTGAAGGATGCTTCTGCTGCCATTTATGGTGCACGTGCAGCTAATGGTGTTATCTTGGTAACAACCAAGCGTGGTAGCAGTGGACGTACTCGCGTACAATATAATGGTAGCCTTACTTTTACTCAGCCTACTCGCATTCCTAAGATGCTTAACTCGTATCAGTATGCTAACTATGTGAATGAATATGATGCCGATGAGCGTCATGGTCAGGCCGGTCTTACTTATTCTCCAGAGGCCTTGGAACATTATCGTACAGGTGATGATCCTGTCAACTATCCAAGTACAGACTGGTGGGGCGAAGTGGCAAAGGATTGGACTACCAAAACAGAACATAGTCTTTCTATCTCAGGTGGTTCGGACAAGGTAAACTATTATCTCTCAACCCAATATATGAATCAGAATGCTATTTATAAGAATTCTGATCATGGTTATAAGCAGTATCAGTTTGCTTCTAATTTGGATGCAAAGCTGAATAAGAGAGTAAAGCTAAGTCTTGACTTGAATTTCCGTCAGGAGGAGCGTAAGCGTGGTATTTATTCTACCCCTTATCTCTTTACTTATTTGATGAGTACCTTCCCCGGTAGTGCACCTTATTTCCCTAATGGACTTCCACGTACGGGTTATGATGGACTGACTAATAATGCTGCAGTCATGGTGTCGAGTGCTCCTGGTTCCAACAACTCCAAGAATTTGATCTTTAATGCTAAGCCAAAGTTGCATGTTGACCTTGACTTGATTACTAAAGGTTTGTATGCGGAAGGATATGCTGGTTTAGACTATACTCAGCAGAATGGTAAACAAATAAATCAGCCTTACGATCTCTACGAATACGATAATGCCAAGCAAGAGTATAACAATCGCCGTAATGATACTAGTAAAATAAGTCTGAACGATTGGAGTTCTTACTACTATACTATTACATTAAACGGTCGCTTGGGTTATAACCGAACCTTTGCTGAAAAGCATAAGGTGGGGGCTTTCGTGGCTTATGAGCAGAGCAAGTATAAGTATCACACCATTAATGCTTATCGTACAAACTTCCTCTCAAATAAGTTGATGGATATTTTTGCAGGTAGTGATGTGCCTGCTGATAAGGATAATGGTGGATATTCTGACCTTACCACTCGTATGAATTACTTTGGCCGTATAAATTACTCGTATATGGATAAGTATCTTTTCGAGGCTACAGTACGTGTGGATGGTTCAATGAATTTTGCTCCAGGTCATCGTTGGGGTACATTCCCTTCATTCTCTGCAGGTTGGGTTATTTCTGACGAGCCATTCTTCAAACCATTGAAGAATGTTGTGGATTTCTTGAAGATTCGTGGTTCTTGGGGACAGATGGGTAATGATAATATCTCTAAGTATCAGTACCTTTCAACTTATCAGTTTACACAAACTGGTGCTTACTTCGGAGCAGGAGAGAAAGGATCCATTAACAAAGGATTCTATCTGACACGAACAGCCAATCCATTGGTAACTTGGGAAACTGCCAATACGCTCAACTTAGGTATTAGCTCTACATTCCTTAATAACAAATTCTCATTGGATATCGACTGGTTCCAGTCTCGCCGTCGTGATATCTTGATTAGACGCAATGCTTCTATTCCATCATATTCTGGATTAGTATTGCCAGATGAAAACTTGGGCAAGGTGAATAACTCTGGTATCGAACTTGTGGCTACCTATCGTGATCGCAAGGGTGATTTCGAGTGGAGTGTTACTGGTAACTTTACTTATGCCGAAAATAAGGTGAAATATATGGATGAGGCAGCTAGTACCCCAGACTGGCAGCGTACAACCAACCATCCTATTGATGGACTTATACTTTATCATGCTTTGGGCATCTATCAGACTCAGGAGCAGGTGGATAACACTCCTCACCTAGATAATGCCAAGCCTGGAGACCTGATTTACCAGGATACCAATGGCGATGGTAAAATTACATGGGATGACGCTGTTCGAATCAATAAGTCGGCTACACCTAAAATCCTATACGGATTGACATTGAATGGTAGTTGGAAGGGTATCGACCTGAATGTTTTCTTCCAAGGTCAAGCTGAAGCTGTGCAACTTGTTCAGCCAACCATGAATATGATTACAGACTTCTATGAGGGACGTTGGCGTGCAGATAATACCCCTGAGGAAAATATGAAAGCTCGATGGCCAAAGGCCTTTATCAAGCAGACATATGGGGACACTTGGAATGGTGTAGCTTCCGACTGGTGGTTACGTAATGCAGCCTTCCTTCGCTTGAAGTCTATCGAATTGGGCTATACCATACCTAAGAGTATCACTCAAAAGATCGGTATCGAGAAGTTCCGTGTATATATCAATGGAAACAACCTCTTCACTATTGATAAGATGAAGGTTTGTGATCCGGAAATCGGTTCTTCTTACAATGACGATGGCTACTTGATCAACTCTAATGGTATTCTTGGATATCCATTGCAACGCATGGTTACCATAGGTACAAACGTCACATTCTAACAAATAAATGATCATACAATGAGAACAAAATATATTATGTCGATTGCTTTCGCAGCAATGACGCTTTCGCTCACGACTAGTTGTGACGACGGCTTACTTGATCAGAGCCCGCTCAATAGCTACTCCGACGATGCTGTGTGGGGGGATTTGGCTCTGTCAAAGATTTATCTGAATGCTCAGTATGCCAATCTTGAGGCAGAAAACATGAAGGGTACTCGTTATTCAAATTATACAGAAGAAGTGTACCAAAAGCACCTTTATGGTTCTGAGACGGTGACCGCAGGTCTTCTTAACTGTGACACCTATAGTTTTGGTTGGGATAAGACCAATTATGATGCTTGGGGCACAATTTATGGCTATATTAAGAGTTTGAACCTTATGTTGGAGAAAATTGATAATGTGCCTGGTGATGAGGCGGAGCGCAATTGCCAGAAAGGACAGGCACTCTTCCTTCGTGCTTGGAACTATCATTTGCTCTATAGCCTCTATGGTCGTGTACCATTGGTTGACAAGACTTTCCAACTCAATGACAAATTTGAGTTGAAACGTGCAGGATTGGATGAGGTTGCAGATTTCATCTGTAAGGATTTGGACGAGGCTGCCACTCTCTTACCCGTAAAATATGATGATTCAGAGTTGGGACGTGCTACCAAGGGAGCAGCCTTGGCTTTGAAGTCAAGAATTCTGCTCTATAAGGCAAGTCCTCTCTTCGGTACTCCTTCACGTGAAAAATGGAAAGCTGCAGCTGATGCAGCTAAGGCAGTCATGGATTTGGGCGTATACTCTCTTAAATCGGTAAGTAACAGTGAGGATTATGGTGCCTTGTTCCTGGATCCAACAAACCCTGAGGTTATCTTCGAGAAACTCTATGATCCGAAATATGGTGCAGGAGAAAATAATTCTTATATATTCCAAGCTCCTTGTGGCAGTGGAAATGGTTTTGAAGGTTGGGGAAACTTTGATCCTAGCCAGGAAATCGTAGATAAGTTCCAAATGGCTGATGGTACAAAGCCTGTTCTGCAAGACCGTTATACCTCTTATCCATGGGGTGGTCGTGAAATCCGTTTCAATGCTGCATTTATCTTGGATGGTGATAAATGGGGATATGGCAACTCTGCCCGTGAGGTGGAAACCTTTATTCCGGGTGAGGATGGTGTTGTAACTGGTAAGGATAGTAATCAGGGTGAATCGTGGTGGAATGCCAGCAACACGGGTTATTCTATGCGTAAGTTCTTGGATCCTTCATATGACAACTACGGAACTACTCAGCATGTTACGCCTTGGTTCTTCATTCGCTTGGCAGAGATTTATCTCAACTATGCGGAGTGCGAACTCCAGTTGGGCAATATCGATGAGGCAATGACTTATATAAATAAGGTACGTACACGTGCACTTCTTCCTGCTGCTACTGCTGCAAATGCAGAGCAAGCTTGGGATGCTTATTATTACGAGCGCCAGATAGAACTCGTATTTGAAGGTCAGCATTGGTTTGATCTTCGCCGTTGGAAGAAGATGGAAGAGTGCTATAGTAAGCCAGTTACGGGAATCATCATTTACAAATACAGAGATGGACATAAGGAATATCAGACTGGCAATGTGGTAGCCAATCGTATATTTAATGGCGAAGCTCCTGCTGGGGCACACTATTGGATGCCTGTTCCTCGTTATGAGTTGCGTCGTTCTAATTTGATAGATGGAGCTCCTTATGAGTAAAGAGATAAAAAGGGAAGGCTTCTTGGCAAACGGCAAGATGCCTTCCCGATATAACAATATATTAAAATGAATACTTATGAAAAAGAATAAATATATATTGGGGACTTTGGCCTTGCTCTTGGGCATGGCTTCATGTACTGATTATACTGAGCACGATCCTTATGCAGTAACTTATCCTATCCCAGATGGCAAATCTTTGTATCGCCCTAGAGAATTTTCTGGTCAGGATTGGCGCAATGATACCTTCCAGTATTGTTATGACCGTGCCGCTTATACCGATAATCTCGCCATTTTTTGGGAGAGCGGATTTGGCAAGGACTTAGCTTCTCCACCTTCATTGGAAGGTACTGATATGAGTGTAGACTTGGAAAATCTCAAGACTCAGTTGGAGAAATTTTATAAGTTCTATCGTGATGACCTTGGCTTCCATACAGAAGGTTCTAAGGCAGATAAGTATCGCATGATGGTGATGCTTCAGTATTCTTTGGATGGTACTGCGTATGGTGGTGCTTATGATAATACAATAGGAGCCTTTTGGGCAGCTCCTAACCGACTGAAAGATCCAAAACTCAATACTGTTGCCCATGAGTTAGGACATAGTTTCCAGTTGCAATTGCAGGCTGATGGAGCACATGGATTCGATAGTACGTTTGGTGGTATTTATGAGATGACCTCACAATGGATGCTTTGGCAGATTAATCCAAACTGGATAGATGATGAAACTTACCATTGGGATGCTTTCAAGGGATTGACTCACAAAGCTTTCTTGCATGGCGATAATATCTATCATTCTCCATATGTATTAGAGTATTGGAGTCAGAAGCATGGAAAAGATATTATGGCGAAGCTTTGGAAGGCTGCTCAAGAGTACCAGGATCCAGTTGCGGTATACCAGAATGTGACAGGAACATCTCAACAGCAGTTCCTTGATGAGATGTATGATTGTTATGCTCGTTTGGTAAACTTTGATTTCGACCGTGTGCGTGATGTAACCCGTAAGTATGCTAACTCTTTTCCAAGTGCTAAAGAGTATATGAATGAGATAGGTGATGGTTGGTTACAGGTAGATCCAAGCCACTGTCCAGAAAACTATGGCTTTAATGCTTTGAAGTTGGAAGTTCCAACCACTGGTTCAACAGTATCTGTGAATTTCAACAATATCATGGGTGATCCTAATTACACTTGTGATTGGTGGTGGTGTGGTAGTTACCGTTTTGGCTTTGTTGGTGTAACAGAGTCGGGTAAGTCTATCTATGGTGAAGTTGGAACAGCAGACTTTGATAATCGTAATGCTTCAGTTTCATTTGAGTTGCCTAAAAATGAGCAATTGGCTCATTTGTGGCTTGTAGTAACGGCTGGTCCAAAGGATGGACACTGGAGCTTGGCTCAGTTGCCATTGGCACAATGGCCTTATCAAGTGAAGTTTAATGGTACAAAGTTGATTTAGGTATAACTTTATTAATTTTTATTATTTTGAAGTTTCAGTATTTATTGGCTGCGTCATTAGCAATTGCTATGGCGCAGCCGGCAAATGGTCAGATGTTCTTTGGTAAGCCAAAGGAAGTTTCTGATTCTGCTTATCTGGCTCAGGCTCAAACTCCTCCTATGGGATGGAACTCTTGGAATAAGTTTGGTTGTAATGTCAGCGAAAAGCTGATTATGGATATGGCGGATAAAATGGTGGAGACTGGTATGAAGGATGCGGGATACCAGTATGTTGTTATTGATGACTGCTGGCAGGTAGAACGCGACTCGCTTGGCTTCATCCAGGCAGATCCTGACCGCTTTCCTCACGGAATGAAATACCTGGCTGATTATATTCATAGCAAGGGTTTGAAGTTCGGACTTTATTCCTGTGCCGGAAGCTACACCTGTCAAGGTCGCCCTGGTAGCCGTGGTCATCAGTTTCAGGATGCTTTGATGTATGCCAAATGGGGTGTAGATTACTTGAAGTATGACTGGTGCTCTGATGAGGGACAGAATGCGCAAGCTGCTTATGCTACGATGAGCGATGCAATCAAGGAGTCGGGAAGACCTATGATTCTCAGTATTTGCGAATGGGGCGAGCATGAACCTTGGAAATGGGGTAAGGGTATCGGACATCTGTGGCGCGTTACTGCCGATATCAGAGATTGCTACCAATGTCTCTTCGACTGGGGTGGCGTAGGAGTACTCAACGTCATCGACAAGATGGCTGATCTTTATCCGTATGCCGGACCAGGTCATTGGAATGATGCCGAGATGCTGGAAGTGGGTAATGGCGGTATGACCAAGGATGAGTATATTACTCATTTCTCTATGTGGTGTATGCTGGCAGCTCCGCTGATGGCCGGCAACGACTTGACCAAGATGGATAAGGATACCCATGAGATACTGACCAACAAGGAAGTGATTGCCGTTGACCAGGACCCTATGGGCGAGCAGGGACGCCGATTCATGGATATGGGAGAGAAGGAAATCTGGGCAAAGTCTCTGAGTAATGGCGAACTGGCAGTCTGCTTCCTGAACCGTACCGATTTCCCTTGGAAACTGGACTACAATTGGAGAGCCCAAACTATCTATTTCGCCAACGAGGTGAACATTCATGCCAATGAATATGTAATCAGAGACCTTTGGAAACATAAAGATATTGGTACTACTGCACAGAATACCAAGGCAACCATTCCTGCTCATGGTGTATTGATGGTGAGACTTTCTAAGAAAGCGAAATAAAAAAGAAAGCCATCCGATTGTATCCAAGCTATCGGATGGCTTTATAGTATTATTATTGTCTAAACAAGTCCCTCTATATCTTCAATAGAAAGGCCTGTACCTTTGGCAACTTGCTCTTGTGTGAGTCCCATGCCGAGAAGACGCTTTGCGGTTGCCAACTTTTCTTTGGCAATACCTTCTTCTCTTCCTTCTTCTCTTCCTTCTTTCCTACCTTCTTCCTTCGCAGAATCGATAGAATTTTTTATATCTCGGTAAGCCTTGAGACTATCCTCGTATTCTCGTAGCTCTTGTTGACTGAATTTAGCGATTTCTGCTTCTTCAAACAACTTCGTGAAAATCCTCTCTTTTAAAGCTTTCGGTCGTTTGTCAAGGTTGGGTAAATTCTTGAGTACATAGAGCCATTTGTCATACAGCGTTTCTAGCTCAGTCTCGCTTTTGTTGAATTTCGCAATCTCAATATACTTGAAAGAAAGTTTGTCGTTAAAGACCTTGAATGTCTTTTTGTCTAGCAGGCCAACATCGTGGTTGATTTCTTTTTGGTCGAAAGCTTCTTCCTTAAAATCAAAATTGAGCAATGCAACCGTGTAAACATGGGCTAGCTTGAAATTCCAATCCTGTCCTTTTGGAGCTTGTTCTCTGATAGGAAATGTAGAGTAGAAGAGGGATCGGTCTTTGAAGTATTTCTGAAAAGCGTTCTGCATCTCAACAATGAACTTTTCTCCTTTCTCATTTTCACAATACACATCAAAGATAGCTTTGCGCTCTGCGAAAACATCACCAACGTGTTCGCTATTGAGGTAGCGGACATCCTTAATGACTTGCTCTCCATCGAAAAGTGAATTCAGAAAGTTGATGAGCAAGTCTTTATTTGGCTTTGTTCCAAAGATACGTTTGAAACCAAAGTCGGTAAGTAAGCTGATATATCGTTCTTCTGATAATCTCATAATCTGTTCTTTTTATAGATTCTTTTGGCAAAGATACGACTTTTTGTAATATCTTCCAAGTTTTTTTGCGTAAATCTATTATTTTGATGATATTTTGGACGATTCTTTCAGTTTGTCTCATGAAAAAATAGTTATTTTACAAGCGGAACTTAACATAAACTTATTTAAATATAAACGAAATGAAATGTACTAAACCCATTTGGCTGGTAGTTTGGATACAGCCATTGTTTTATACGTACATATCCGAAGCGTAAGATGTGTTATCTTAATACCCTATAACTCATTACTTAAACAGTTATACTTCCACGTTAATTTGGTTTGAATATCTTGATTTGTGCGGTTGCTGGCATATGCCAGCAATCACACGAATCTAATTCTTTAAGGTCTGATGCCATCTATCGCAAGCTTTTCAACAATGATATGCAGTATCTGATAGAGTGTAGTGAGAAAATCGTGAGGGATACCCCCAAATCGTGATGGATAGCGTGATGGATATTTCCGTTTTCGAAGTATCTATCACGCTATTCAAGTGTCTGTATATTAGTATATTAAGATGTGTAATACATATAAATCGTGATGGATGATAGATTATTACATAAAATTTGTTCATATGAAGACTGCGCTGGGTTACTGATATGACTGCATCGGGTTACAGATATTACTGCATCGGGGTATAGATATGACTGCATCGGGGTACAGATATGACTGCATCGGGGTACAGATATTACTGCGTAAGCTAACGGAGCCGTATCCGTAGGCTTATCGAGACGTCTGCATCAGCTAACTGAGACGTCTGAACTCGCTTACTGAACTACTTGAGGTGCTTAGCTGAACAGCTTGAATTGCTTGACAGAAGTGTGATACAGCTACTTATTATGGACGCAAACTTGTCGCCCTTACAGAGCGCCTTGCTGATTGCTATTATACCCAAGGCGCTGCCCTGGGCTAGGAGCTTTTGGGCCTTCTGCCCGTTCTTGAACCACATGCGAAAGTTCTGTTGTTTAAACAAGTCTCTCTATATCTTCTATTGAAAGGTCTGTACCTTTGGCAACTTGCTCTTGTGTGAGCCCCATGCCGAGAAGACGCTTTGCGGTAGCCAACTTTTCTTTGGCAATACCTTCTTTCCAGCCTTCTTCCTTTGCAGTATTTATCGAATTCTTTATGTCTCGATAGGCCGGATTGTCATATCGTTCTTCTGATAATTTCATAATCTGTTCTTTTTATAGATTTCTTTTGGCAAAGATACGACTTTTTATAATATCTCCCAAGTTTTTTGAAAACGACTAGTAGAGCAGTCCGAAAGTCCAAAGTGGGAGAATATCGCCATTGGCATACTCCGTATCATCACGCACGATGAAGGAGTTGGCTACGTCTTTTATCTGTCGATGGCTCTTCTTGGCTCCGCCTACCTCAAAGGTATATTTGCCAATGGAGAAGTCGGAAACCTTGGAAGAGGTAACATCTAGAGCTAGACGAGTTTGGTTGTAGAAGAATGTTTCCCTCACATTGCCTATGTTGGCATTCTCGCCAGAGAGGGCATAGATGATGTTGGTATTGTCTAGATATACCTTCTCAGTCTTGCCAAGCCCTCGCATACCGCCAGTCTCATCACGTAGTTGTCCTATCATGCCTGCCTTCTCCATATATAATAAATAGGTAGGTATGTCGTTGCGGCTCACCTTAATCTCGTTAGCCAATCCTGTAGCCTCTGGTTTGTAAGGCACATTGCTGGCTATGATGGATAGCATACGGCGCAGTTTCTTGCCTGTGGCTGGCGACATGTTGGCATACTGCGGGATGTCTACTTCCATCGTGAGGCGTATCACTTGCTGCAATCTTTGCTGGAAAAATCCTTCTTTGGAAAATGGATAATATCCCTCGCGCAGATATTGATTGAAGAGCGGTATCGGATGCTGGAGGCCTTCTATCTCTGTTTTGCCATTGAGGATGTCCTCTAGGCTTCTGATAGGAGTCTTGATGCCATGAAACATTTCCAGGTATTCACGGAATGACAAACCCTGCATGTCAAACAAGATGACTCTGCGACTCAAGTCGGCTTCGCCATCTATGATGTCGAGGATGGAAGAGCCTGTAAAGAATACATGAAGCCCAGGGTGGGAATCATATATCTGCTTGAGCTCCTGCGACCATCCTTCATATTTGTGTACCTCATCAATATAGAGCCATTCGCCCCCTTCACGCACAAACTGGTTGGCTGTTTCGATGAGCGTGCTGGTGGTGAAATAGCTGTGGTCGGCAGAAACATAGAGCGACTTGGCTTGCTCTTCTGGGCTCTTGCTCTTGATGTGCTGCAATATCAAGGTAGACTTGCCGACACCTCTTGGTCCCATCAAACCTACTAGACGAGCCTCCCACGGAAGCTTGTCATAATTATATCTCTTGAACGCCAAAGATACGAGTTCAAGCTGCTCTTTCATGTAATTTATCAATGTAATATCCATACGCTTTTTTATTAAATGCACCTTCCAAGGTGCAGATTTATAGCTTTCGTGCACCTTTCAAGGTGCAAATTTATGCCTTTCGTGCACTTTCTAAGGTGCAAATATAGAGTTTTTGTTTGAAATATCAAAGGAAAATGCCATAAAAATGGGAATTACTACGATTTTTTCATTCTTTTGGACTATTTTGCTAGCTTGTATTAGAAAGATTTTGTTATTTTGTGGGCTGAAACTAACATGATTAAAATTGATATGAAGAAAATCTTACTCTTCCTTCTGCTGGCAGCATCTGCCATGCAGGGATGGGCACAGGACCCATCGGAGGCTCCTGCCCAGCGACCTACCAACCCCGTATCGGCACCACAGAAACTCATCTTCGTACCGGACTCTCTGAAACCCTATGATTTCAACAAGGATGAGGAGAGATGGTGCTGGCGACATAGTGCACAGACCCAGAATATCGTGTATTTCTGGGAAAAGCCATTCGGAGATAATCCGCAGAATCCTCCTTCGCTTGAAGGTAAGCCGATGAAATTCGACCTGGGTAATCTACAAACTCAGGTAGAACGGTTCTACCGTTTCTTCCGCGATACCCTGAAGTTCTCTCTGCCGGGCAGTATCTGCGATAAATATAAGATGATGGTGATGGTGAACTATTCGCTGGAAGGAACTGCTTACGGCGGAACTTACGATGACTTTATCGGAGCGCTCTGGGTAACACCTAACCGTATTCAAGATCAAAAACTCAACTGTCTGGCTCACGAGTTGGGACACAGTTTCCAACTCCAGATTATGGCCGACCGTGCTGGCGAGGCATGGGGCGGTAGCGGTTTCTTCGAGATGACATCCCAATGGATGCTCTGGAGAGTGAATCCCGATTGGCTGACGGATGAGAAGTATCATTTCGATGCCTTCAGACAGCTTACCCACAAAGGTTATCTGCATCTAGACAACATCTATCATTCGCCATACGTGATAGAGTGGTGGGCCGAGAAGCATGGATTGGAAAGCATCGCCCAGCTCTATCGGGAGGGAAAGGTAGGAGAGGATCCGGTTGTAACCTACAAGCGGAAGTATAAGATGACTCAGAAGCAGTTTAATGATGAGATATTCG
>ERZ1106978.1115-NODE-1115-length-16150-cov-49.184032_pt1 | contig 16150 bp, 15 predicted proteins | sample MGYA00403689_ERZ1106978 | MGnify/ENA primary metagenome ERZ1106978 (study PRJEB35170, sample SAMEA104062434) | human gut metagenome | biome: human gut; feature: human-associated habitat; material: faeces | place: Denmark | collected 2012-08-02 ...
CAAGCATGCCGTGGTATTTGCCGCCCGTGGCGTATTTGCTATTGAGGATCGTGAGTGCCTTGTCGAGCGCGGCGTCGCCGGTTCCCGGTTCAACCGGAGCAGGGGCCGGGGCTGAACTGGTATCGATACGCAGTCCGTTCACAGCATCCCACTGGTAGCTCCAGCCGAAAGAGTCGACCGCATAAGCCCATGTGAGCGGGAAATAGGTGATTCCGTTGTAATTGAAAATGGGATACTTTTCTTCCTTGTTATTGATCTGTGCGCCGTTAACGCTGATCTTATAGCTGGGAAGCGTAACAGAAACGCTGCCGCTTTGCTTTTTTCCTGTCTCAGCAGCATAAGCCGTGCGTGCGCCGCCGGCCGTGATATCCAATGTCTTGCTTCCATTGTTCCAGTCAGCGCTTACACCCATGAATCGGCTGAGATGATATGTCATGGGAAAGTAAGTGATGTTGCTGTAAATCAGAAGCGGATACTTGGCCGTTTTATTATCAATGACCTGACCGTTGAGCGTTACCTTACCAGTAACAACGCTTGCGCGCATTGCTGCCTCAGCGGTTGGAATGGCACTCAAGGCCACCGTAACGCAGCACGCTATTGCAAGTAAAGACTGAATGATCCTCTTTTTCATGATTAAACCTCCACGTTTTGTATAACTACTTTTTGATAATTCTTCGTTTTGCCGTATTTCCTGTAATACTGTTTGTAACTTGCATCTTAGTACTTAACAAGCTTTCAACCGTTGTTGGACCTCGATTTTTACTTTTACAAAACATCCCCTTTCGTCGTTCGTCGAATTGATTTTGCTGCTTTATAAATGCATCAGGCGGTCTATTTCTTACATAATTTTTGCTTTTTGACATTTCAGCCAATTAGAGCATTGTCCCTTTGTGCAAAGTTTCAACTTGTGTTCTGGGACTTGTTTTATCTGCCAAACGATGCTTATAATCATTTCGCGGGGTATTTCACCTCGTGAGGAGGTTGTCCATGCTATCGTACTTACTCGCTGCGCTGGAAAGCGAAGAAGATAAGCGCAGATTTACAGAATTATACGAAGAAAATCATGTGCGTGCCGAGCAGACGGCGCTCCGTATTTTGAGAGATCGTCACGATGCCGAAGATGCCGTGCAGAACGCTTTTTTGCAGGTGATCCATCATTTTGATGAGATTTCCGAAATTCCTTGTAAGAAATTAGGCTTCTGGATCATCTCTATAGTGAAAAACGAAGCACTTATGATTCTGAGGCGCAAACAGAAAGAGCTGCCGCAAGAGGATTGGGATACTTTTTCGGCAGATGTCAGCGATCCAACAAGCTATAACGAGCTTGTCCATCTGTTCTCTCAGCTTCCCCCGACCTACCGTGCGGCGCTGGAAATGCGGCTGATCAACGGCTACTCCGGCAAGGAAATTGCACAGCATCTTGGGATCTCAGAGTCCGCGGTCAATACGCGCATTTCTCGTGGTCGCACGCTGCTTCGTGAAATTGCAGTCAAGGAGGGATTTCACATATGACAGAGCAGGAACTTGACCTTTTCATGCGTAATGTGCTGTTGGACGCCATTGCACAGGACGAAGAAACGAATACAGAGACGATCCCGTATACACCGTCGCTGCATCATCAAAAGCAAATCAAGGCAATGCTCAAGAACCCTCTGCGCTGGGCACGTGATCGAGAGCGGCCTGTTTGGAAAAGAGCCTTAAAGCGGGTCGCTGTCATACTGCTGGTGATCTCGCTTGCATTCGGCAGTTTGATGGTCGTTAGTCCAACTGCTCGCGCAACATTTATCCGCTGGGTTACAGAATGGTATGAGACACATGTGACGTACCGTTATGCGGGTGACGATATGGTCGGAGATCTTCCGGAGTATACCATTACTGAATTACCGGAGGGATATGTTGAAAACCAAGAAGAACGAATAGCTACCCAAATACAGGTGTCGATTTTATACCAGAGTGACACCGGCTATCCGATTACACTTCATTATATTTATATTCAACAGGGCGCAGCTTCGCAATTTGTTTTAGATAGCACAGATGAAGTTGTGATAGATAATATAAATGGATATGAAGCTTATATTTTTGTTGCTGCAGACCAGGAAAATGATAGCAATGCTATTACATGGATCGACACGCAGAGCAACATTCAGTTTACTGTTCAAGCGCAGATGAGCACAGATGACCTTGTGCACATGGCTGAGAGCGTTTCTTTGGATAATTTGCCGGAAATTGAATGATTGTTTCTTTTTTGTAAGAAAGGCACCTTCTTTTTCATCTATTTGTCAGAAAGTGCGGATTCTTGACAAATAGTAATTGCCGTTTTTCATAGGTCCTGTAAAGAACATTGCGCAAATTGTAAAAAGTGGTGGCGAAAATGCGATTGAATTCTTCAAAAAAATTTTTAGAATCTACTACTGTTCAAGTTTTGACTATTACCCTATGTGTGTTTGCAATTGTTGCTCTGCTTCTTCGCCTGAGATTGCATCAGACAATGCTCAGCGTAGTTACAACATCGTACGCTTCCATAGATGAAACCAGAGCACACATAGAAGGGCAAATATGGTTGCCAGACTTGCGGCAACGCGATGTCGAGAATTATTGCGCGGGTTTTGTCTATACGGATGAGAGTAAAACAACATTAGACCATATTTCTGCGCGGTACGAACTTCAGGGTGGCTGTGTATTGCGTTTCCTTGCAGATTATGACCGTACGATAGACTTGATTATAGACGATAGCAATGATTTGCAATTTTTGGAATGTGATAATCGTTGCATTTATTACAGGCAGGATAGTAGCTCACGGACTGATTTCTATTTCGCATACTTCAGCGAGAATGACATTTACTATGAACTTATGCTGTCAGTGCCAATTGGTACTTTATCTTCTGATGATGCGATGGGAATGTTGTTTCGAATAGCGTCTCCCTGACCTTTTAAGGAGAGTAAGTCCAAAACGAGTCGTATTCGAGCAAGTGGATGGCTGTTTAATTAAGATTAATTAAGAGGCTTATATTGGTAAAAATGCAAGTGTTGCTGATACTTCGCAAAGGAAAAAAGTACACTAAATATCATTACAACACTTTCTGCAGAGGATAATAAAATGGTAAAATGAATGATATAGAGGGTTGAGATGGGCTTAAAGATTCATGATTTTTGTGCGGTGAGGATACGCTGTCTTGTGATTGCAGAGATAATCTGCCTGATATTTTTTGCCGCAGGTTGTACAGGAAAGACTGTGGAGGAAGTCAAGGAAGATTTTCCGTTTGAAACCGTCCAGCTTGCGTCAGAATATGGTACGCTGTATATACAAGCGTCCTCATACTCCGAGGAGATTGGCAAAGAGATTCTTCAGCAGTTTGACACCGATGTGGAAACTGCCGTGCAGCGGACTGGCTGCGGTGGAGCAGATGTCTTGCTTTGCATTGCGGATTCAGCGACCGCAAGCTATTACGCGGATGCGGACGAGTGGTATTGTTCTGCTCAGCAGATACAAAGCGGCGCCTACCGCAAGAGGCTTTTGGAAGAGCTTTACGATTTGCATGATTACGGCACGCTTGTCGGACTGGCCCGTGCTGTTTATGATCCTGAAAGCACGGGTGCCGATTTCAAAGCGTACTACGCAGATGAGGACCACCTATCTGTGCTTTCTCTGTTTGCGGCATATTTTATAGACGACTTCACCAATAGAGAAACTGTGGAAATGGCAGAGTGCACAGCAGGGGAGTTTGTCGGATATTTGCTGGAAAACGGCGGTTTAGATCGTGTGATTGCTTCGCCGTTTTCCGAGAGTGACCGCAATGAATGGCTACGTACGATCGATGTTGCAGCCGAATACCGTAACCTCTACGGTACGGAATTCCTCGAAGATGCGATTTATCGGGAAAACTATCGGTATCCGCTAATTATGCGTCACGGCGTTCATCAGTATAACTTTCTCCCCCTGCGCAGCTTTGCAACGCCTGTGGAAGTCTGGAAAGCAATGTCGCAGTATGCGGAGGGAATGCAAACATTGTGGGATCATCTTGCTGAATATGCACCGTCCGCTTGTGAGCGCATTCGCACACAATGGGCGCTGCCGATGACGACGAGTTTTACCGCTGTAGGGGAAAGTCAGGAAAAGCATGGCGGCATTGTGACGGTTGCCCGCCCAATGGACTGGTTGCACGAAACTATACATTTTCTTCTGGAGCGCGAGACGGGAAAGGACCCTGCATGGACGCAGGAGGGAATGACAACATATCTTTCTTGCTTGACTGGACAGACATTTGATGGCGACAATTATTACGCGCTGCTAACGCTGGACTACAGCAAAATAGCGGATAGTCCGAGTAAGACCATCGCACTCCAGTTGGTCGAGTATTATCACACGCACTGGCTTCAGGAGAGCTATAATCCGTTGACATATTACCGCGCGCTGGGATTATTCCGCGAGGCGGCGGAGGAAGCTGGAGCGGAGGATTTCCGCCCCATCGTTGTCTCTTGTGGCGAGCGGCGGAATGAACTTTCCGGAGGAAACTTCACCGAAGAGAACGGCAATGAACTATCCTATTATCAGGCGATGCTCGTCGTTGACTATCTAGTTGAGCAGCATGGACTTGATGCTGTGCTTGAAGCCTTTTTTGAGGATGAAGATTTTCCTGAAAGCTTTGGCCTAACATATCAAGAGGCTCTGCATGCGGCCGAAACATCTTACGGTTAAAAATAGAAAAATAAAAATGCCTGCAATATGTAGGGCACACTTATCCCAGGCGCTAATGCCGCTTGTATTGACTGCTAAATGCAGAAGATATTAGCGCCTAATTGCTCACTGAAAGTAAAAACACGCGTTGGTGAAAGATCCCAATTTTCATGAATTCTTCCATATTCGGTCAGATCAAATTACAGGCGGGAACATCCTTGCAAGATGTTCCCGCCCTCTTGTACCCATTTCCGCTGCACGACATTACACCTCAATTTTACAGTTGTGCTGACGGGCATCCATTCGCTGCAGCCGATGCCGACAGGATACCTTTCAAGATCAGTCGGCTGTATTAAGCCTCACGGGCATTGACGGGAAAGATAATTTACTTATTCGGCAAATAGAAATCGGTTTCCTCTACACCGTCCCACTCGCCGATGAGCTGCATATCTGCCTGATTCGGTGTGGTGAAGGCATCAAAACGCCAGCCTGCATCAGTATAGATCAGAGTGACCGGATAGATGCGCGTGTACTCATAGCTTGTTTTCAGCCGCTCGTCGCGCTCGGCCTCGGTTTCGTCCTGACGAGGGTAGGGATAAGAGTAGTGCGCCGTCACCGTGAAGTCGATCCGATCATCCGTCTGTGCAGTCAGAGTAAATTCGTCGGTAATGTTGCTGTTGTAATATTGGTCGCCGTAGGCACAGTCGAGGATAAAAAGCCGACCGTCGTGCTCGAGGTAGATCGGCGCGTTGCCGTCGTCATTGCAGTCAGACCAGAACGTATCGGTGAACAGCGCGTGGATGACGCGGTCAAAGTCAGCCCAGGACTGCCAACGGCTGTGGGAGCTGATATAGGTATAGTCGGAGCCGTCCGGCGTGTACTCGTCGTACTCGGTTTGGCCGTTTGCGGCGGGGAAGGCGTCATCGATGCCGGTCGTTTCGCCGTCAAACATCGCGCTGTAGAGCGCGAACGCCTGCCTGTAAAGTGTTTGCTGTTCCGCCGTCAGGAAATCCGGCGCGGCGCGAAGCCGCGCAGCATCATCCAGCGGAAGGTCGGTATCGGTCAAATAATAATCTGTAGGCTTTGATTGATTGGATGTATCCGGCTTTGCTGTACAGCCTGCAAGCAGCAGGAGCAATACCGCAAGCGCGGTGGGAAATAGACGTTTCATCATGGTGCTCATCCTCTTGATGTCAGATTTTTGCGCAGTCATTCTGCTTTTCATTCTGGGATATATACTTCCGCAGGACGTCCGTGCCAGGGATTCTCCCAGCCGGAGGTCCCGTCCTGATAATGCATGGTGACATTTTCGGCGGAATCAAATACATAATTGGCTTGCTGCGGTGCATCGCCCTTGAAGTAGACCGCACGCAAGTTTGGACAGTCGCAAAAAGCACAGTTGCGCAGGAGTGTAACGCTGGAAGGGATCGTCACCGTCTCCAACGAAGTGCAGCCGTAAAAGGCGTTGTCCTGAATTTCCGTCACACCATCCGGAATCACCACAGCGGTTATGCTCGTGCAGCCTTCAAACGCTCCGGTCGTACCCGTGACGTTTCCAATCGCGGAAACAGTTTTTCCGTCGATCTGTGAGGGAATCACAATATCTGTTTCAGTACCGATATACCGGCTAATGGTAACTGTGCCATCCTCGTTTTCCGTTATCTCAAAGTTTGCGGCGTCGGTGACAGATCCCTGCGGAGATTCGCCGCTGGCATTGTTGTTCTCCGGCACAGCGGTTGTTATTTCTCTTTTTTCTGTTGGAGTGGACGGCTGGTCATCGGCTTCCAGCGTGCTCTGTGTGCTGCTGCATGAACTTAGTGTCATAAGAAGAGCAATACTTACGGCGATGACCGAAAGTCTCGGAATTTGGCGCATGATAAAAGGCCTCCTGCATATTCTGAAATGAAAAATTAAGGTGATGGAATGTAGAGAGATTCCGGCAGCACTATCGGAGTGAGCTTTGAAATATCGAAGCTGTCAGCCAGTTCTTCAAGCAGATCCCGCGTCAAGCCGTCGGTACTTCCCGCCAAAATAGTGATGGTCACAAAGCTGTCCGGCAAATCAGCCAGAATTAGTGCTCTGCCAGGGCCGAGCGCCAATGTGGCCGATATGCCGCGTGATGTTTGATACCGCCATTCCTGATAACTCATTGCATCGATAACATTGAGTGTAAGGATTTGCTCATTGCACGCAATGTAAGCGGACTATGAGATTTTGACCCGTTCTGCGACGGAGACAAGCTCGTCCGGCGAGAGCTTGAAGCTCCGAAAGTTGATGAGCCAACCGTTTTCTTCATCAATCTGAAAGATGTAGGCCTCTGTACCGGTTTCTCCCGCGCATTCCTGGTCCTCACCCCAGTAAAGCGTAGCATCCTTACCGTAAAGCGTGATGGACTTTGACTCTGCATTGTCAGCAATTTCAAAGCCTCCTACTAAGCCGTCTGTAATGGCCACGACGGTGATTGAAATGATCTCACCGTTGTTGCCGAAAAATGTAGCGCCACTGGCAAAATCGACCCGGTAGCAGCCTTCCGGATCAAGACGATAGGTCTCTTCCAGCGCCGAGTAGTCGATTTTACCGGCGATATAGGATCCGGCTGGCTCCTCTCCCTCGACACGGAACGTGGCGTGGTCGGAGAAGATTTCAACCAGGACATTCAGCGTGTTCTCACGAAGCGATGGCGAGAACGCCAGCGCCGACGTGAACAAAAGCACGGAGATGAGGGCCGCGACGAGGACGATTCGCAGTACGCAGGAAGGCTTGCGCTTTTTGGACCGTTCATAGGTCAGCGCCTCTTCGATGAACTCATCGTCGATCCCATTCATTGCGCTGGAGAATTTCTGAGCCAATGTCAACAAGCCAAAACACCCCTTTCTGCAAGATGCGTTTGTAATTGCTTACGGATTCGGGAAAGCCGGACAGAGACGTTCTTTTCCGTCAGACCGGTTCGAGCCGCAATTTCTGCATAGCTGTCGGAGAACCAGTAGCGCCGCAGGAAGATCACGCGGTTTTCCTGTGACAAGTCCCTGAGAAAGTCTTCAATGATTGCAATCAACTCTTTTTCCTCGAGAGAGTCTTCAACCGAGACTGAGGAAGAAAGGCAGTTTTCCAATTCCTCCATTGTCGAGTCGTAATTGCTGTTTCGCTTGAGAGCTGTATTGGCCCGATAACGCATGATAGAAATATTCCGAACGATCTTGCAGACAAAGACGGACAGCGGATTGGGCCTGTGCGGAGGGATCGCATTCCAAACACCGAGATAGGCATCATTCACGCATTCCTCTGCGTCCTGTTGATCCTTCAAAATGCTGCGGGAAAGATTATGGCAAATCGCCCCATATTTGCCGTCCAGCGCTTCGATTGCAAGCTCAGAACGTGCAAAGAACAAATCAATGATCTTGATATCATCCACAAGGAATCACACCCTTCTATTTATTACCTTGCAAATTGGGGTGAAATACTACATCAAAGCAAGAATTTTTATCGGGAATTTTGGAAGATTCCCTGTTCTCCGCTGTCGTATTGCTGTCCCAACATAAAAAGCAATACGACCAGCAAGATCTCATTTCTTCACCCAGACCGGTTTTCGTTCCATTCTATAACAGATGTGCGGGGATATCAAACCCTTGAAGGATTTCGAAATATCTATAGTGTACGTGTATGGTTTGGCACGGAAAACAACCTATAATTTACATTGATGTACCACTTGAAGAACATTTTGCACATAGCTGAAAATATTTATTTGGCTAACTTGTCGAAAAATGAATGGCGCGTTATTCCTTGTAAGAATGTGTTCTCTTTTTACATCTATATATCAGACGTTAAAAGAATTATTGACTTATCCCATCAGCTCCTTTAGTATGGCTATTGATAAAACAAAATGATTTTGCAGTGGAGGCATGCTCATGGAAAGAAACGGAATAGACAAACTCAAAAAAGCCTGCATAATACTCCCGTTGGTCGTTGCGGTCATATTCAATTCCAGTGTTGCGGCTATTGATCGTGAGAACAATTCTAAACTGAGCTGCGGAATAGATTCCTATTATGTGAAAGATATGATAGCTCAAGACGATCATATATGGCTTCTTTTGCATGATAGCTCGATAGGCAAAGATGCAGTAGCCTGTATAAATGAAAAGACGCTTGAATTGCAGGCATGCTATCGAAGCGGCGAAGATTTAGAAGATGAGATGATCATTCAGAATATGTCTGTCCAACCAAATGGCTCAGTTTGGCTTGACCTATTCTATCCGAAGAATCCAAAGGGTTCGCAATACAGTCTTTTTATTCTTCAAGACAATGTTAATGTAGCTGCGGCCAGTAATGTTGTCCTCTGCGAAAATGTTGCCTTATGGGGAAATGGAGGTTCGCTGTGTTACTGGGATAGTGATGAGATCGTCAAATCTGTGGACATCCCTGCTGGCACAGATCCTTATGCGATTTCGGCATTGAATGGCAGGCCATGTTTTATCGATGCCTATACTGGCAAGGTATTCCTTTTGAATGATCACGGAAAATGGATCAATCAGTACAATGTCCCAGTTAGCGATAATAAGGTTTTACCACAAGAATTTGTAAACTTTTACGCTTCCATGACAAGCTGCGGTAACGAGGTGTACTTGTCGTATCTTGTCGGCCCGGAAAAGAGCAATAGTCTGAACAGAGGCGGCCTTGTGAGGCTCAGCGACGGAAAAAGGCTGGGAGACACTGCCGGTTTGATCGTTCATGCCAAGAAGCAAAATGATGATTCTGTGCAGCTTTATATGACCAACGGTTTCTCCGACAATTCCAAGCTGAAAGAGTACCAACAGCTGTCTATTAAATCAGACACAATCACCGAAGTAAGGGCTTTCCAACAAGGCGGCGACAACGCGGCTATATATTTGCCAGCAGAGTGGCAGTATAGGGACAACCTCGGCCGTCTATGGGGATGGTCAGAGACAATTCGGAATAGCATTACCTGTATTGATACGGATAGCCTTATAGATTCCGACACTAAATTCAGCACATCTACCGACTATTATGGCTTCCTGGACGCGGATGAGTCAGCATGGTATGGAAGTCAGCAACAGGGCGTTATAAAGTCAGTTGTCCAGTTGGGCATTATGAACGGATATACTGACGGTACATTTCACCCTATAGGCAATATCACACTGAGCGAAGCAATTAAAATGGCTGCTGTTGTCCATGCCACATGTAATAACCAGACAATCTCTTTTTCAGCATCAGATGGTGGTAAATGGTATGATGCCTATCTGAACTATTGTGTAAAAAATCGAATTGTCTCGAGCGACGAATATTCCAGCCTCGATGCTTACGCAACACGAGCACAAATAGCACATATTTTCGCGAAAGCAACATCTGATTTTGCCGTTGTCAACGACATTGACCATGATTATATTCCTGACGTAAGCGAACGAAGCGAATACGCTGATGAGATACTTGCTCATTACAGAGCAGGCATCTTGACCGGAGATGAAAGAACCAGAGCATTCAGACCATCTGACACCATTACACGTGCTGAAGCAGCTGCAATAATCTCGAGAGTAGCTTTGCCTACGACGCGAATCAAAATCGTTTAAAATGGGAAATGAAAAATTCTGTACCCTATGCAGAGGCACTGCAATGGAGCATGATCTGGAAAAGTTAGCGGTTACGGCATTGCCTATCTCTGCAAGTCCTATAATGAGGCACGATTTCTGCATAGAATCTTGGAAACATTGTGAGCAAGTGAAATCCGAATTGTTTGCGTTTATGGTTTAAACCATAAATGCCTCGAAGTAAGTTGGGATTCCATCTGTTATTGACACGTATTTTAGAGTCAGTTTGCTATCCTCATCAAATCTTCCATATACCGATACGTCATCAGAGCGCATTCTTGCAGCAACGATATGGCATTGGTATTTCCTGCGTACTTCACCCAATAGGCAAAGCAGTCTGCGAAGTATTCTCTGGCGTTGGTTTTGGCGTAATCCCGCAGCCCGGAATTCTGCGCTTCTGCAAGATATAGCTGCTCATGCTCTGCGGGGAATCCCAGCATCCAATCGAGAAAATGTCCAAATTCGTGGAGCATCGCGCTGGCCTCCGAGATGTAGATGGTTTTCCGGCTGTAATTGGTGGCTCCAATGCAGCTCATGTTCAGTTTCTTGCTGAGGCCGCCCATGTAGTCGAAGTCGATGCAATATGTCCAGCCAGCGGCATTGAAGGCATCGAGGACCTGTTCGGGTAATTTCCGCAGTTCCAGCAGGAAATCGTTGACATTGACACCTGCCGCATTCACCAACGTCACCGGTACAGGCAGTTCCTCAATGCGGAAGCTCTGTGTCAGGACAACATGAAGAATGATTGCCGCATCTCCGCGCGTCACGAGCGCATTGGTATCCGCATCATCAGAGCACAGCCCGAGCTCCCGCCCCACGCGCAGGATGTTGTCAGCCGTGCTGAGCGATGCCCCTCCCTCGTAGAGCGTGCTGTCATAGACCGGAACATCCGCGGCGTCAAAAGCACTCTCAACCAGCACGCTGCGACACATCGGTGAGCGCGGCGCGGAGAGTGCGGTTTCGTTCAGCCAGCCCTGCCGGTAGGCTTCCACGACGCTGCTTCGACCTACATCCTGCCAGCTGTCACCGATAGTTTCCGCACCATAGGCGCGGCAGAGCATGACAGCCCACTGCTCCACAGTGATGAGCTGTTCCGGCGAGCAGCAGTCATTTCCCGTTCCGGCAGCGATCTCACATTCTGCCAGATATATCACGCTTTCATAGCAGTCCGCAGACTCCGGTACGTCATCAAAGCCTGTGCAGGCAGCGGAAGCGGCTGTGGGCAGGATCAATGCCAGGACAAGGGTGCAGACAGCCAACGCTGTTCTTCTAACGATCATCTTCATAAGTTCCTCCATATTCTTGTTCTTTCTCTGTCCTGTATCCTCCGGTAGAGTAGGCTCTTCTGGATGCGCCATGGTGACGCTACCCTATGGACAGAATTTTGAAAGGGAAAACGTCACAGTCCCCCCTTGGCGGGAGGCTGTGACGTTTTATGCTTGGTCAGCCGGTATAAATTGCTGGTGAGGCTGCCGTTGGAGCGGCGGCGGTTCCGCTTTTCGATGAGCTGCCTGCGCTCCAGATCTGCCAGAGCCCGCTGGACTGTCCGCGGCGAAAGTCCCAATTCACGGGCAATGGTTTTGATCCCAGGCCAGCAGACGCCGGAAACGTTCGCCCGGTCTCGAAGATAGATATAGACCGCCTTCTCCCGGTGGCTCAGATGCGCCTCGGCGTAAATAAAATTAAAATCGCTCATCTTTTATCACCCCGCATTGCATTGTAGGGTGTCTTCTCCGCAGCGTATTGTTTGCGAATGTTCGCTATCAGTTCCTCGCAGCCCGCATAGGCAACTCTGCGGACGACCGGCTTCGGCGTCGGACAGTCTTTTTCAAAGGTAATCCCCCAGTCAAGAAACAATCGTAGGCGTGTACGCATTGGGTGCGCGCCCGTCTTCATCACAACAAATTCTCCCTTGGGAACGGACTTGAGCTCGTCCGGCGTCATAAGAGGGCGCTCTATCATCTGGAGCGACTGGCTGCTCTCTTTCCCCTGACTGACGGAGCCGGACAGTACCGTCCTGCTGCCGAGTGCAGCAGAGAGAGCATCTGCCGTTTTGCTCTGAGGCGAAAAGCCGCCGAAGATGGTGTCCTGGCAGTTGTCACATATGATTTCAGCACCCTCTTTTCCGTAGTTCTTTTCCAGTTGCGCGAGGCTTTGGATAATGGGTACCAGCGTCAGTCTGCGGGAGCGCCCCGCGCTGAATAGGGGCAGGATGTCAAAGGGCGGCATGGTTCCCAGCTCATCGCAAAACAGCACCACGCGGTTTTTGAGCCTTCCTCTGTTTTCATCCGCTACGGAGAAGAGCTCGCGCGAGAGGTTTTGGATCATGAGACTGGCGATGAAATTCTTCGTGGGGTCTTCTTCGGGAATGACAACAAAGATGGCGCATTTGCTCGACGCAAAACGTTCTGCGTCGATAGGGTTATCGCGGCAGATGACCTGCTCGAGCTCCGAGTCCAAAAAGGCATTGAGCTTTGAAAGTACCGTCGACATGACGGATGCCATCGCCTGATCCGCCGCCGTCAGCGCCGCGCCCGCCACCCAGCGTGCCTTATGTACAGACGGGAGCATGTCCATCAACACATGAAATCCGTTCTTTCCCCGTCCGCCGCCCGGCGCTGCCAGCAGATCTTGCACCAGCTTGAACGCCGAAACGATGTGGCGCTTCTCTGTGCCGTCCTTTTCCGGCAGGATAAATTCCGCAAGCAGCATGACGATGGCGGCCAGCACACCCTCTGCGCTCTCATAGAAAAAGGCGTTGTCGCCATATTGCGAGGAGCCTTCCGGACTGATGATTGTTTTGGCGAGGATCTTGGCATAGTTCTCTGCTTTCGCCTTGGCAGTGAGATCGTTGGGGTCTCTTTTTGCTCTGTCCATATAGTGGTTCACGAGCGTCATAAAATTGAAACCGTCCGAGCACGTCGGATTGCGCAGGTCAATGACGGATACCTTGTAGCCGTAATACCGAGAGGCGATGGCACCGTAGTTGCGCGCCAAGTCTCCCTTGGTGTCCAGAGCCAGATAGCTCATGCCGCAGGCGCTGGCATATTCCAGATTCGCATATAAAAAGTACGCTGTTTTACCCACACCGAAAGCTCCAATCATAAGACAGTGGATATCATCGCTATCCACCAGTGCGCGGACATCCTGCTGATTTTCAATCGCATTTTTGATTTTGGAAATCGCCGATTGCTTTTTCTTTGGCTTTCGCTTTTCTTTTTTCCCTGCTGTAGGACGGCGGAGCCTCTCCAGCAGCTTGTGAGTGGCCTGTGAAATCGCGCCTTTTTTAGCTCTGCGCTTTCTGCCGCCCATGCTGCCGAGAATGATGCCCTGTACCGTGGGAAGCTCCTCTCCCTTGCGCCAGCGGCGAGGGCGAAACGGGACCACATGATAGGTCGTGTGAATCTCCTTGGGCGTTGCCCAACGCGCCGTTCCGTGCTGACCGTCGCCGACAGTTTTGTTCTTGAAGTTGTTGAGAGAATAGTTCTTGGAGAGGAAGGACACTACGAGCAAGAATGCCAGCAGTCCGCCGCCAAGCAAAATCAGGGGCCATACATTTTCGTTCATGTGTCTTTCTCCTTCCTCTCGAATTTGGCACAGAGATCGTCATTCCAGTCCTTGCGCACCGGGCAGAGACGCTCCACATCCAAGCCCATGTCCTCCAGCGTATCCGTCATACGGTCGCAGGCGTCATTGCCCGCGTCATCGTTGTCGAGACACAGATACACCATGTCCAGTTTCGGATTCTGCCGCAGCCGCCCCAGCACCGGCTGGATGGAGAGCCCGCAGCAGGCAACGTAGCTGTGCTCCTGCCAGCCGTATGGATAGAGGGTAATGTGGGACAGAAGGTCGATGGGCGCTTCGAACACATAGAGGGACTTGTCGGTTCCGTTTTTGTGGAAGCAATGCTCGCTTGCGCTGCCCTCAATGTTCATGCGGAACACCCGTCCCTCGCTGTTGGTACTGCGGATGTGTGCGTGCTTGGCCTCACCGCTGTCATCCAGCCCCACGAAAACACAGTTGTGATGCTTGTCCTCGTAGAGCAGCTTTTCATGTACGAAGGCGGAAATAACCTCGCGGTCAATGTGGCGCTGACGCATGAGGTAAGCATACATACGTCGCATGGTTCCATATGGCTCCGGCAGAGCGAAAGCCTTTGAAACTTCATTCACAGGCTTTGCCTGTTCATATGTTTTTCTGTTCTTTCTGCCCAGCAAAAGCAAAACCGCCTCCTGATAAGGGAGACGGTAATAGCGCTGGACGAAGCTGACGGCGTAGCCGCCGACGCGCGCGGAGTGGTCGAACCATTTGTTGCCCCGCACGGTGATGCTGGGATCGTTGGGAGTACGGAACTCCCGGCCAGAGCGCACGGGTCGTTCCCCCTGGGCGCGCAGCAGAGACACGAGATCCGTGTTCTGCGCCCGCGCCTTTTCCTCCGGCGTGAAATAGATAAATTGGCTCATGATGTTTCCTTTCAAAATTCTGCTTTGCGCTATCTGAATGTCTGCTCCTCATGGTCGTCCGGCTTATGTCCCATCGCTAGCCGCTTGCGCTGCAATTCCTGACGGCGCTTACGGTCGATCTGCAAGCCGCGGTGGATCTGGTCGATCTTGCTGCTGTCCTCGAAGATCCTGCTCATGTGGTGCAGCATCCGCACGACGGTTTCGCCCACCGTGGGAGCATGGTACTCTGCTCCTGCCGGTGCGATTTGCCCTGCTTGACCGGATGGCTGTGAGTGCGTCGGAGTCATTTCGCCCACGGGCGGTGCGGTATCTTTGGATGCGGCAACATCAGCGGAGCCGGTATCTTCCGATGTGGTGCTCGCCGCACGGTCAGATTTGGGCTGTGCGGGAACGGCTGGTGCTGTGGATTCTACTTTGGCTCTCGTGGCCGCTGCGGAATTCTCAGGCGAAATGGATTCCACCGATGTGGCAGAAGTTCTCTGTGCATCCGCGTACCGCTGCCGCTCTGCTATCCATTGCAGTGTTTCCTGAATGATCATGTTACGCACGGCCTTGAATTCCTTTTGCTGCGAGAGCGGCAGCCGCTCGCGCAGCTTCTCATCGTAGTCACGGCAGACCTGCTCGTACAGTTCCTGCCACGCGGTATATGCTGCCGCTACCTTTTCGTCCTTGGCGATCTCCTCCACAATGGCATCCACGATGGACTTGACCCTTGGCGGCAGGTAGCCGTAGACCTTTCGGCCCTTGATCGTCAGCAGACGCTCTGCTAACTCCTCGGTGAGCTGCTCCAGACGCAGGTTATCCGACGTGCCATGCTCCAACTGTGCGATGCATTCCACCATTGCCTTGCGGGTCTGTGCCTGCAACTCCTGCCGCGCGGTATCCTTTTGCTGGTAGATGTGCATCCGATCCGCGTGGTAGATCCGTCTGGCGAAGACGGATTTCATTTCCCGGATACCCTCTTTAGTGAGATAGCCCTCCTTGGAATCTGCGGAGAAGATGATCATGTGGATATGCACCTGATTTGGCTTCTGGTGGAACGCAGCATACCAACGCAGGTTTTCCGGTCGAATCTTATACGCTTTTGCGATGTCACAGATGGAGGCGTTCACCAAAGCCTGCCAGTTTTCCGCACTGTCGTAGCCAAGCCGCTCCGCGTCCTCACGGCGCAGCGCCACCACCGGCGTCCACACATTTCCCGGATGCTCCGCTACCTCCCGTACCGCCCGCGCGAGATTTTGCACCTTACCGTTGGCGTCCCACAACCCGTGCTCACCGTCCTTCTGGACGCCGGGACGGTGAGAGATGTAGTCGATGAAATTCTCCTTTTGCTCCAGCGCCTCCATGTAGTCTTCCTGCACCTGCTGGATGAACGCGGAGGCGCTGCCCTGAGTGGGGTGATCCAGATATTC
>ERZ1106978.1121-NODE-1121-length-16028-cov-6.867213_pt1 | contig 16028 bp, 19 predicted proteins | sample MGYA00403689_ERZ1106978 | MGnify/ENA primary metagenome ERZ1106978 (study PRJEB35170, sample SAMEA104062434) | human gut metagenome | biome: human gut; feature: human-associated habitat; material: faeces | place: Denmark | collected 2012-08-02 ...
CAATAGTTGGGCTTGCCCCTGCGAAGATAGCTAGCTGCCGGGTCCTTTTTTTTTGATTTTTATTGATTATTATATGTAAATTTGATATTTTTTTATCTAAGGGATATTGTATTGTGGCATTCAAGGAGGCCGTTCATGTATAAAGTGAGTATATTGATTCCAGTATATAATGTGGAAAAATATTTATCGAAATGTCTGGAATCTATTCTTTTACAGACATACAAAAATATTGAAATTATTATTATAAATGATGGAACAACCGATTCATCTTTAGAAATTGCGAATTTATATGCAAGTAAGTATGATTTCATTCATGTATATAGCTATGAAAATGCAGGTATTTCTACTACTCGAAATCGGGCATTAGAAAAGGCTACGGGTGACTACTATTTATTTGTGGATAGTGATGATTATTTAGATCCTAAAATGATAGAAAAAATGGTCGATCGAGCTATACAAACAAATAGTGACATCGTAACTTGCGGATATTGTATTGAATATAAAGGTTTATCCATACCAGTAAGTCCTATGCGAAAACAAACTATGGATTCTTTATCTGCACTAAGAGCATTATCTCAAAATAAGGGGATTAATAATTACCCTTGGGGAAAATTATATGCGGCTTCTTGTTTTAAAAATGTTCTATTTCCTGATGAAAAGAAAGGTTTTGAAGATACTTATACAGTGTTTAAGGCAATCTATAATGCGAATCGCATATCTATCATGCCAAATTGTTACTATCATTATGTGAAACGTCCAGGATCTTTAACCGATCATATGGATATTGTGCAGGCTTATGAAATGCGTGCAGCCTATGAGTATCAAGAGCTTTGTTTGCATCAATGGTTTCCTGAAGAAAACTTTTATTACGATATTAACTTTTATAATAGTGATATGGTAATTTTATACACTTTGATTTTTTTCTATTCGAGAAAAGATCAACCTGTTTATGTACCAGCTGTAATTGATTGGTCAAAAATTAATATATTTTATAAAATAGGATATCGTGTATGGCGATTCATCGCGTGTATTAAGTTTGGGTGGTCTTTAAAATGGCAAGAGAATTAATTCGTAAGGCAACATTAGAAGATATGCCTATATTATTAGAAATATACGATAGAGCAAGAAAATTTATGGCTTCTTGTGGAAATGTAAATCAATGGACAAATGGATATCCATCAAAAGAAATATTGTCTGAAGATATCAAAAAAGGCGAAATGTATGTTTTAGAAGATGAGGATGGTATTCAGGCTAGTTTTGTATTTTACTGTGGAATTGATCCTTGTTACAACAAAATCTATGATGGTCAATGGTTAAATGATGAGCCATATGGTGTGATTCATCGAATTGCGACTCGTGGATTAAAAAAACATATGGCCAATATCATTTTAGAATATTGTTTTTCAAAAATTGATAATATTCGTATGGATACGCATACGGATAATAAACCGATGCAAAATTTTATGATTAAACATGGTTTTAAACATGTTGGTACTATTTATTTAAAAAATGGACAAAGTCGTCTGGCATTCCATTGTAATTTAAATGAAAATTAGGTAAACTTAAAGAGTTTAGGGAGATAATTATTTATGGCATTTGAATCATTAAGTGAACGCTTAAATAAAGCATTTAAAAATATTTCAGGACAAGGGAAACTGACTGAAAAAAATATGAATGACATGTTAAAAGAAGTGCGCATGTCATTATTGGAAGCTGACGTTAATTACGATGTAGTTAAGAGCTTTGTTGAAAATGTAAAAGAAAAAGCACTTGGACAAGAGGTCTTGGATTCATTAAATCCTGGTCAAATGGTTGTCAAAATTGTTCATGATGAATTACAAGTATTATTAGGTGAAGAAGATGCTCGTATTCACTTTAAGAAGCAAGGTATGACAACGGTTATGATGGTTGGTCTACAGGGTACTGGTAAAACGACAGCAAGTGCAAAAATTGCCAATTACTGTAAAAATAAATTAGCTCGTCGTGTTTTATTGGTTGCGTGTGATGTTGTTCGTCCAGCCGCAATCGAACAGTTACAAACTCTTGGAAAGAGTATAGATGTAGAAGTATTTACATGTGGACCAGAAACATCAGCTGTTGAAACGGCTAAACAAGCATTGACATATGCAAAAGATCGTCAAAAAGATTTAGTAATCTTTGATACGGCTGGTCGTTTACATATTGATGAAGCATTGATGCATGAGCTTCAACAAATGAAAGAACTTGTTGTTCCAGATGAAATCTTATTAACTGTGGATGCGATGACAGGTCAAGATATTGTTACCGTTGCCAAAGAATTTAATGAACAATTAGCAGTAACTGGTTTGATTGTTACAAAAATGGATGGCGATGCACGTGGTGGTGGATTGTTGTCAGTTCGATCTATCACAAATGTACCAGTATTGTTTGTATCCAATGGTGAAAAAGTGGATGATTTAGAAGAGTTCCACCCAGATCGTATGGCTGATCGTATTTTGGGAATGGGAGACATTGTCACTTTAGTTGAACAAGCTCAAGATAAATTGGATATTGAAGTTCAGAAAAAAACAGCTGAACGAATGAAACAAGGTGTTTTTACATTCAATGATTTATTAGCACAGTTAGGCCAAGTTTCTAAAATGGGATCTATGCAAAAAATGATGAATATGATTCCAGGTATTAATAAGGTAGCTAAAAATTTAGATGATGAAAAAATGAATTCACAAATGAAAAAGAGTGAAGCCATTATTTTATCTATGACGGAGTATGAACGTGAAAATCCATCCTGTTTAAAAGCATCAAGAAAAAATCGTATTGCCAAGGGTGCAGGTGTGAAAGTCATGGATGTCAATCGTTTGATTAATCAATTAGAACAAATGCAGATGATGACTAAGATGATGAGTGGTAAGGTAAAACTTCCAGATATGGCTGGATTGCAGAATATGCAACGTGGCGGTGGAATGCCAGGTATGTCAAAGCATACTGGTAGTAAGAAACAGAAGGCTAAAAAGAAAAAGAAGAAAAAATAAAAAATATAAGGTGTAAAGTAAAAATACTTGACACCTTATATTATTCATGTTATTCTTTATGAGCTTTAATAAATTAGAAAAGGTAGGAATTTAAATATGGTTAAATTACGTTTAAAAAGAATGGGTAAAAAGGGTGCTCCTTTCTACCGTATAGTAGCAGCTGATTCACGTAGTCCTCGTGATGGTCGTTTCATCGAACAAATTGGTACATACAACCCAAGTAAAGCTGAAAACAAAGTTACTTTAGACAAAGAATTAACAAAGAAATGGTTAAGCAATGGTGCACAACCAACTGATACAGTTCGTTCAATTTTATCACACGAAGGTGTTTTAAAAGAAATGCACGAAGCTAAAAGTTCAAAATAATGATTGATTTAGAAAAAACATTATTAGACATTTGTTTACCACTTGTAGATGATCAAAAAGCATTATCTGTAAAAACAATGGCAACTACAAATGAAAATGAAATTTTATTGTATGTATATGCCAATAGTGAAGATGTTGCCCGTTTAATTGGTCGCAAAGGAATTATGGCTAGCAGTATTCGTCAGATGATGTCTATTGCGGCACGTGATGTACACAAAAGAATTTCAGTAAAATTTGAAGCGTATTAGGATGTGATTTCACATCCTGATTTTTTTAGGAGGATATATGATAAAAGTAGCTCAAATCATCAATACGCATGGACTTAAGGGTGAATGTAAATTATATCTTGTGACAGATGATCCCCAACATCGTTTTGAAAAAGGAAGAGTCTTACATTTAGAAGATGGTCGTACTTTAACTGTAGTGCGCTATCGCGAACAAAAAGGTTTTGGATATTGTTATTTTGAAGGAATTGATTCCATTGAAAAAGCAGAACAATTAAAGACAAAAAATCTATTCATCGCTCAAGATGATTTACCAGAACTTGAAGAAGGTCAATATTATTATCATGAATTGATGAATTGTACTGTATATAATGAGAAAAAAGAAAATCTTGGTGAAGTTGTAGATATATTAGAAACAGGTGCCAATTTAGTACTTCGTGTAAAATCAAAAAATACAAGTTTTTTATTACCTTTTGTACCAGCATTTATTGTAGATGTAAATAAAGATACGCATGAAATCATAATTCGTGAAATGGATGGCTTACGATGAAAATATCAGTATTAACATTATTCCCAGAATATTTTGAACCATTAATGACGACAAGTATTCTTAAGCGTGCCAAAGAAAAAGATTTGTTTGAATTTGAAACGATTGATTTTCGAAAATTTACAAAAGAAAAACATGGTCATGTAGATGACACGCCTTATGGTGGTGGAGCCGGAATGGTTTTGATGTGCCAACCAATATTAGATGCATTAGAATCGATTCGTACAGAAAATAGTACAGTCATCTTATTAACACCTCAAGGCAAAACGTTTAATCAACAAATCGCAAAAGAATTATCCTTAAAGGAACATTTAATTTTTATATGTGGACATTATGAAGGCTTTGATGAAAGAATTCGTGATTATGTGGATATTCAAATGTCTTTAGGTGACTTTGTCTTAACCGGTGGAGAAAGTGCATGTATGGTTATGTGTGATTGCATATTACGTATCTTACCTGGTGTTATTAGACAGGATTCAAGTGATGATGATTCATTTTCAAATGGACTTTTAGAATATCCTCAATATACTCGTCCTGAAGTATATAATGGAAAAAGAGTTCCTGATGTATTATTGAGTGGTCATCATGCGAATATTAAAAAATATCGCCATGAAGAATCTTTGAAACGAACTGCCTTATATCGTCCGGATCTATTAGAAAATTTAGAATTAGATAAAGAAGATCAAAAAGTAGTTGATACCGTGTTAAAAAACAAAAATTAATCTTGCGTAAAATGGGTTGACATGATAATATAAATAGGCGTTTACGCATAGGTAGTTCCGCTGGCACATTGTGTGAATGAACTGATAACCAAATATTAGAAGAAAAGGAGAAAAGAAAATGAACTTAGCATTAGTTAATGAAGTAACAAAATCACAATTAAAAACTGACATTCCAGCATTCCGTTCTGGTAGTACTGTTCGTGTTCACGTTAAAATCAAAGAAGGTGACAAGAGCCGTATTCAGGTATTCGAAGGTGTTGTAATTGAACGTGCAGGTGGAGGAATCTCTGAAACATTTACTGTTCGTAAGATTTCTAACCAAATTGGTGTTGAACGTAAATTCCCTTTACACTCACCAATCATTGACCACATTGAAGTAGTTCGTCACGGTAAAGTACGTCGTAACAAATTATCTTACTTACGTAACCGTTCAGGTAAAGCTGCTCGTCTTAAAGAAGTTCGTTAATTGTTTAAAAAAGTCTGATTTTCAGGCTTTTTTTTCTGAAAAGATTTATAATAGATTTATAACAATTAGGGGGATAGAAAATTATGAAGAAAGCTAAAAAAAGTGAGTTAAGATATAACGAGGATGATGAACGTACATTACTCGAAGATATACTAGGGTTTATAAAAGTTTTTGTAGTAAGTGCTATCGTCATTTTATTATTTGTGAACTTTGTAGCACACCCAGTACGTGTTGATGGAAGAAGTATGTATCCAACATTAAAAGATGGAGAATTTGGCTTTACCAATGTTGGAGGTGTACTCTTAAATGGTGTCAAACGAGGAGATATCGTTGTCGTAACTATGGAAGAAAAAGGACAAAAAACACATTGGGTAAAACGTGTTATTGGTATGCCAGGAGATACTATAAGTTGCGTAAATGATATCGTATTTATTAATGGAAAAGTATTGGATGAGACGCAATATATTGATCCAGATTATCGCCAGTCATGTGTAGATCAATTTGGCTACTTCAACAAGGTACCAAATGCAGATAATACGGATGTTCAAGATTTTGAAGAAGTGAAACTAGGGGATGATGAATACTATGTGATGGGAGATAATAGACCCTATTCTAAAGATTCTAGATATGTAGGTCCTGTTAAAAAATCACAATTATTCGCAAAGAAAATGTTAGTCTTATTACCAATTTCAGATATAGGAGTGAAAGATTAGTGGCAAATGTACAATGGTTTCCAGGTCATATGACCAAAGCCAAAAGGCAAATGGAAGAAAATTTAAAAAAGGTAGATTTTGTGATTGAGATTCGTGATGCAAGAATGCCAGATGCCAGCAAGAATCCAATGTTGGATCAATTGATTCAAAATAAGCCAAGATTGATTCTTTTATCGAAGAAAGATAAGGCAGATAAAGAACTTACGAAACAATGGGTAAATGCCTTAGAAACAGAGAATCAAAAAGTGTTAGCGTTGGATTTTATTCATGAAAATTTTTCAAAACAATTGATTAAGGCATCCAATGAATTATGTATAAATTTAATTGAAAAACAAAAGCGTAGAGGAATGAAACCTAGAGCATTACGAGCCATGGTATGTGGAATACCAAATGTTGGCAAAAGCACATTTATTAATACGTTTGCGAAAAGAAAGGCAGCTCAAACAGGAGACCATCCAGGCGTGACAAAAAGTCTTCAATGGATCAAAGTAGGACAAACTCTAGAATTACTAGATACACCAGGAGTTTTGTGGCCTAAATTTGAGGATCAACAAGTAGGCTTGAAATTAGCCTTATTAGGTTCTATAAAAGATCAAGTTGTAAATATGGATGATTTAGCTTTATTTGCCTGTGAATATTTAATGAGCGAAAAACCAGAAATCTTTGATAGTGTATATCATGTAGAAATTGCGAATACACCTTATGAAACATTACAGAATATTGCCATAAAACGTGGTTATTTATTAAAGGGTGAAATCGATGAGAATCGTTTGATGTTAAGTTTTGTCAAAGATATTCGAGAAAATAAATGTGGCTTGATTACTTGGGAGAAACCACATGCTTGATAGACCTTTAGAACATGATTATTGGGATCAAAATCAAAGTGTTCTAGGAATGGATGAAGCAGGACGAGGACCTATTGCTGGTCCATTGATGGTTGCAGGTGTAATTTTTCCTAAGGGATATCATAATGAGTTGATTGACGATTCTAAGAAGTTGAGTGAGAAAAAACGTGAAGCGTTGTTTAAAACAATTATTCAAGATGCTTTGTATTATCAAATTTTAGTTGTGGATGAAAAGACAATCGACAAAAAGAATATCTATCGTGCCACACAAGAAGCGATGATGGAAATCGCAAATAAGGCACAATGTGATTTTGTGTTAAGTGATGCGATGCCATTACCTGATATTGATAAACCTTTTCAAGCTATCGTAAAGGGAGATCAAAAATCATTATCCATTGCGGCTGCAAGTATTTTAGCAAAAGTAACCAGAGATCGTTGGATGAAAAAACTAGATGAAATGTATCCACAGTATGGTTTAGCTAAACATAAAGGGTATCCTACAAAAGCACATATTGAAGCATTAAATCAATATGGACTTCAAGATTTCTATCGTAGAAGCTATGGACCTGTAAAAAAACTTGAAGAAATTAGACTTTTTTAGACTTTCTTTAGAAAAAGTCTATTTTTTTTCGTATAAGAGTATATGAAAATAAACAGGGAAGCTATTTTATGGTATGCCATCCAATATGATGGGGATTGGAAGAAAATTGGCAATGCTATAAAGGCACATGAAAACTATTCCATCATTCATTATCCATATGCGTATATTACAATTATGGATGATGCATATCCAGATGCATTTAAAAGACTTCGCTATCCACCATGGATTATTTTTTATCAAGGAGATATTAATTTATTAAAAGAAAAAGGCGTGGGTATTGTTGGAGCAAGAAATTGTTCAACGCAAGCTTTACAGAATACGGATAGAATTGTACAAAGACTACAATCCAAGTATGTGATCGTATCCGGTCTTGCCAAAGGTATTGATGCTAGAGCACATTATAATGCGACAAAAACAATTGGTGTACTTGGCTGCGGTATTAATGTGATTTATCCTAAGGAAAACACATATTTATTTGAAAGGATGAAAAATAATGGATTGATCATTAGTGAATATCCAATGCACGTCAAACCTTTGGCGTATCACTTTCCATGGCGCAATCGTTTAATTGCCGCACTAAGTGATAGTTTAGTGGTGATAGAAGCAGCCTATAAAAGTGGTACGATGATTACGGTAAATGAATGCTTAGAATTAAGTGTACCAATCTATTGGTAAATTACATTTCCATCCTAAATATTGGCGATATATAGTTAATATTGATTTTGCGAATAAGCAATAGAATTCCCTCTCATCCTTAATATTGATGATGAGGGATTCTTTTTGTTACGAGTCATCTTTAACATTGAATAGGAGAAATGGCTTAAAATAGGCGGATTCCAGAATATTGTAGATGTGACAAAATTTAATATTAAGAATGGGAGGTAACTAAAAAATCAGTTTCCGAATTCAATATTAAATTTGGAATGTAAGTGAAACAGCGTGTTATTTTTTCAATATTAAAAATATAAATGTAACAAGAATGTTCGTGAAAAGAGAAATTAGGGGCATTTTTGTTACATCCCATCTTTAATATAGTTTTTCATAATGCGTCTAACAATACCCTTATAACTTTAATATCAAATTTGCAACTAATATCCTAAATTACCAGTCATATTAAATATTGACTCATAGGGAGGAAACAATGTATAAATCGAAACGTAGCCTCAAAGTATATGAGGCACCACTTGGTTTAAATGGTAAACAACAAATTCCAAGAATTCAGCTTCAAGGTCAGTGGCTCGGAGCACTTGGATATCATGTGGGCGATAAGATTGATGTTCAGTTTACTAATGATACAATTATCATCAATAAAATGAAGACTAAATAAACGAAGAGAATTCCCTCTTATATGAGATATCGTATAGGGGAAATTTTTTGTTTCCCTGATATTTGAAATAACGATACCACTAAAACCTTGATAAATAGGACTTTTTTGATGGTAAACCAAATTCGTGGCGTTTGATGCTGCGGGTTTTTCTTTTTCCCAAATATGCTGCCGAAATGCGTGTTTCTGAAGTCATTCATCTGCATTATGATATTATTTCCCACTCAAATATGCAGATTCACGTCCGAAATACTTCGGGTGTTGTACTCTGCCGAAAATATAGTTAAAATAATATTGACAATATGGCATATATACCATATGCTCTTAGCAGAGAACATAAGGAAAGAAAAATGAAAAAATTTAATGATTATTTAAGAGAACAAATGCAGAATCCGGAATTTAAAAAAGAATACGATAATCTGCAGCCGGAATTCGACATCATAAGAGCAATAGTTGATGCCAGAACATCTCAGAATCTTACTCAAAAGCAGCTTGCAGAAAAAACGGGTATTCATCAGGCAGATATTAGTAAGTTGGAGAACGGGACAAGGAATCCGTCTATCAATTTATTAAAAAGATTAGCGGAAGGCATGGATATGATGCTTAAAATTGAATTCGAGCCAAAGCAAAAAACACACTGATGAAAAATTCTAATTATTCTTCTCGCAGAGGAATAGTTAGGGTATTTGGTAAACGAGCAACAAAACAAAATGGAGAGGCTTGCCAGTAATGGTGAGCCTTTTTTTATTTCTACCTTCAAAAATATCCTTGAAAAAATAAAACCAGCCTTCAGGGAAAGAAATTTGCTGCCGGAATGCCAATTTTTTGAAAAGTTTCTGACATATATATTGTGAATCAAGAAAAAAGGAGTGATGAATAATGATACGAGAACAGATTCTGTTTCAATTATATTCAAGAAGAATTATGTAGATATTCAAAATAGCATCCCTCTCCGTCTTAAAACAACGGAGTCTTGGATGCTTTTTCAGAGTTTTGACAAGATGGCAGTACTGCCATCTGAAAATATGGAGGATGATATTTATGGATGAGAACAAAAAGGATAAAAGAAAGAACATTATTATACTGATACTTGTACTGATTATTGCGTTAGGTGGTTTCTTTCTTTTCAACAGAAAGGATGATGATAAACCTCTGGATGTAGATACGGAACAGAGCAGTTATGTTAAGCCGGAAACACCTGTAGACCGCAGTAAGAACGTAACACTGCCAGGTTGGGGTGCGTTCAATATTCCTGCCAATACAAAAGAAATTACACAGGGATTTGAATTTCATAATCCAGAAGAGAACTTCTGGTACGTTGATAAAATGTCTGTAGACGGCAAGAAAGTGGAAGATCTTGTTGTAGACAGTGGAAATAAAGTGGAATTGAGCCACTATTTGAAACTGAACGGAATTGATTCTGAAGTAAAGTCTGTCGGAAAGTATGACAAAGACTTGTTTGAAATCACAAAGACCAAGAAAGGAAAATACCAGATTGAGGCGATTGGATATTCAGATAAAGCTCAGACTATCAAGATCAAAACAAAAGACGGTAAAAGTCATAAGATTGGCGTCGAATCTAAGTCTGACTGCTACTACATGACGTTTGCGTTGTATCTTAAAGAAAACGATGAGCTTCTGTATCAATCGGGACTGGTATCACCAAACAACTACATTCAGAAGATGGAAATCAGGCCGTTGAAAAAAGGTTCTTATGATGCCTACATCGTAATCCAGCCCTATCGCTCTGACAAGAAGACAAAGACAAATCAAGGTGTTGTGAATCTAACACTGAATGTAAAATAATCAAACATCTATTCAAGGATTGCAGTACTGCCATCCTTTTGTGTTATATGAGCTTTTATGCTTGGGTGTGCACCTTCCTCCTTTCCATGTACATCCAGACATAAGGGCTTATATGTTAAACCCTTAATGTCTGTATATGTGGGTCATAGACACAGTACAGAACAAATAATCGCAATTTAATTTTAATTTAGGAGGTAAGACGATTATGAAAAACTTTAAAAATTTATTATTGGCTGGTGCAACAGTTTTAGCTGCATTAGCAGCTCCAATGAATGTGTTTGCAAAAAATGTAGACCCTGCTACTGTGGATAGTCAAGAAACAACTTTAAACTACAAAGTAGGTTCTCATTATACTTGGGAAATCCACTCTGACATTGATTTTGGTAAAGACGGTGGAACAAATGCAACTTTAAATGGTACTGTAAAAACTGGTGAACAAAAAGTAAAAGTAACAGAAAACGTTATTGAGGAAGGTAAAAAACTTCACATTACTGCCCACGGTAGCGGAACAGATAAAGCATTTACTATTACTAACGGAAGCAATACAGTATTAAATTATGCTGTTAAATCTGGAGATAAAGCTGTCGGTGTTGACGGGGATGTATTAGATGTTGTTGCAGGAACCAATACTGGTGAAACAGTTATGGACTTCAAATTAAGCACAACAACAGATACAGCTGAAAAAGCCGGAACATATACTGGTACAATCACTTACGCATCAAGTGTTGTTGATGCTCAGTAATTCAAAGCAGTACGTACAATTGAATATATGAGGAGCAGGCTTCTATGACAGGTCTGTTCTTCTTCTGATTCTTTTATAAAATTGCTGATCCAAGTCAGAAATCAAGATGGCAGTACTGCCACCTTTCGGATATTTCTGGTTTAGATCAATGATTTTTCAGTTTCTTAAGTAAATGGAATGGAGGAGAGAACATGAAAAAGCATTTTATATTACTGGGGATGATGCTCATACCGATGTTATGGGGTATGAACATGCCTGTATATGCGGATGAGGCCACTGTACCCTTAACCTATGCAGTTTCCGCAAAAATCACACTGATAGATGGTGACATTTCATCTGTTATTGAACTGGATGAATGTGGCCGAATCAGTGAACCAGCACATTACCAGATGGATGGTTATGAATTTGTTGGATGGATGAATGTGGAAACAGGAAAGATGTGGGATTTCAATGATGTCGTGAACACAAACATGACATTGAAAGCCGTGTACAGAAAACTAGGAACAGCATCTAGCTCACAAGTACCTTCAACGAGTCGGTCAGGCAATGTAAACACATCTGTAAATGCCGATTCAGGACGTTGGATCCTGATTGGATTACTTGCATTGATTGAGATGAGTCTTGCTATCTATTTAAAGAAGTATGTGGATGTTGCACAGCCAACGAGAAAGGAGAAATAAGATATGAAACACGTATGTTTAAAAACTGGAACAAGGATTTTATCTGGCATTCTGAGTATGTCAATGATGGCAGGAATTTTATCCATGCCTGTCATGGCCAATGAGCCAGATACATACAAGCCAGTCAATGATTTAAAATTTACCTCGAATATTAAAATGAATACTGAAATGGAAACGGAGGAAGATGGCAGTACTGCCACCGACAATACAGTTCAGGAAAGTGAACCTGCCTCAAATGAGAATGTATCTTCTTCACAGAATACTGTGGATTCCTCTGCATCGAAAACAGCCGAACAACAGACAAGCGGCGAATTAAAGTCTGAGACAACGTATTCTACAGACAACATATCAGCTACACTTCACATGGAATATACAGATTCTGGTAAAACATTAGAATTAACTGAAGATTCGAGTGAATTCTATAAGGATGTGTTTGATAAGAAACTTTTGGTTCAGAATGATTCTTCTAAGAATGTTCTGGATTTTACTGCAAATTCAAATGGTGTCTACTGTTTTGATGTAAATGTTAAAGATGATAAAGGAACTGTAATCGACACTCAGCAGGTTCGTTTCAAGATACTTGATATTGCTGAAGCGGTAAATGAGGAAATACAGGAAGATGAAAATGCGATTGCACCTGCATCCGTACAGACAAATTCGACTGTACAGGCAAGCCATGATTCAAAATCTTTAGGAGTCAGCTATACAAGCAATGGCAGCTACACATGGACGATTCCATCAGAAATCGACTTGAATAAGCAGGATACTTTGACTGTATCAGCTACAAAAATCAATGAGGAAGCCAATGCCAGTCTGAAAATCAGCGTTAAATCTGAAAATGGATTCAATATGAAATCCAGCTCAGGACGTATGGGTGCTTATAAGATTACAAAAGATGGAAATCAAATCGTAAACAATTCCATTGTTCTTGAGACTACATCATCAGGCACTACGACAGCAGACCTGAAATTTACTGCAAACCCAGCCAACTTTATGACTTCAGGAACTTATAATGACACATTGACATTCAAAGCACAGAATGGATATGCAACAGGAACTGTACTGGAAATCGAAGGAATGAAGTTCATTGTCATGGCTCAGACAGATGATGATACATACATGCTGATTGATGGAGAAAGTCTTGGAAATATCCAGTACCAGCCAAATGTGGATTCTGATGGAAACTACAAAGTTGGAACATATGAAACACCGGATGAGAAGCGTCCTGATGGCCAGTATTCCAACACTTATGAAGGAAGCTATATTGATAACTATCTAGAAAATACATGGTATAAACAGCTTCCTGAGAAGCTACAGAAAGCCATTCTGGCAACGGACATCAAGCAGGCTGCATATAATAATACTTCGTCAAATCCAAAATGGAGATGGTTTGATCCAAATGGTGGTTCAAATGGAGACTGGTATTATAATGAAGGTACTACAGAGAATCCAAAATGGGTCATCTATTATAAGGCAAACTTCCCAGATGATGCACAAGGTGCCTATCCTTTGAACTGTTGGAAGTACAGTGAAAAAGGATATAACAACACAACATACAATACCATCACAAGACACGTATTCCTTCCAAGCGTTGAGGAAGTATCCAATCTGGTGGATCTAAACAACGCCAACAAGGTTTATAGTTTCTTGAAAGGAACAAATAACTCCGTAAACCACATGTGGTTCAGAGACAGCAATTCCAGCTCGCCTCGCAACGCGCTGAATCTGAATTACAGCTATCGTTCTATGTACATCGACTTCTATGTAACTTCTACTTGGATTGGCGTGCGTCCCGCTTTCACGGTCGATTTATCGACCGTCTCTGCGAGCGTGGTGGATTCTGTAAACTACAAATAGGATGGATCGCAGGCAGGTGCTCAAAACCACGCCTTCATTTCCTCAAGAAATGAAGGCAAACCGACATTTGAAGGTGGCAGTACTGCCATCCTATGAGAAACAAATGTTCGAATGAAGAGGGGAGTATGAGGGGAAACATCCCCTCATGATGATTTTGAATTATGGCAGAAAAGAAGAAAGAGTTACATCTGCTGAGATATGCAGAGTTGTTTGATGACAAACTTGTGACAGTAAGTGCTCATGCACCAAAGAAGTTTCGCAACAATATCGTGCATGACTTGCAGATGACATCGGAAAATATAGTGAAAAGTATATTCTGGGCCAATGAATATCGGCAGTCCGATATTCAGGCATGTCTAAAATATACAAAACAGGCAGAAATCAACATCCGCTGGATGACGAGAAGGCTTGAAAGAGCCAGACGGATGCAGTGTATTACGCCTGTAGAGGAATTGGACTTAGGTGGACAGCTCGCAACTGTAGAGGAATATTTTGTGGGCTGGTCAGATTCAAATAAAAAACTAAGTGAAGAACTTAGACAAGAAGAACTTAGAAAAAAGAATCTCTAGGTCGGGATACAGGATAGAAACGCCGGTTCGTTTTGGGTTTCTTGAGTGTTTGTTGTACGCTTGGCTTTTTTATGGGTCTAGTCTCCAGCTCGCCTCGCAACGCAATGAATCTGAATTACAACAATCGTTCAATGAACAACAACAATGTAACGAATACTTGGATTGGCGTGCGTCCCGCTTTAGTAAGCATCCGAAAAGGATGTGCCAGCAGTCAGAATAAGACGATATGTCGAAAAGACCAGAGCATAACATAAAGGATCCTGTATCCTGCGTAATTGACGCAAATCAGTCATGCACGGATTTTGAGCAGACTACAGCTACTCTAGACCACGTGCGTGATTTTTTTATTGATTGAATTGGAGTGAATGAATGTACGTACCTGAACATTTAACTGAAATATTTACATTTGAAAATCTGCTTAAAGCATTTCGAAGTTCTGCATCGAATCACAGGCATAAAGTGGATGTACAGGAGTTTTTGAATCATCTGTATCTGAATATACGAAGAATCGAAAAGATATTTAAAAGAGGGGAATATCCTGAAATTACATACCACAGTTTTGTGGTCAAACAGCCAAAGCTGAGAGTTGTATGGGCAACATCATTTGAGATACGAGTGATTCAGCACTGCTTCTGTGATGTATTTCTGACCCCTTTCTTTGAACAGATATATGTACCTAGAAACTGTGCATGCAGAAAGGAAAAAGGCACAGATTACGCTGCCAACTGTCTGAAAGCAGACTTGAAGTATTATTATCGAGAGAACGCTGAGTCAAATTCAGGATATGTTTTAAAGGCAGACATTCATCATTATTTTCAAAGTATTGACCATGATATATTGAAGTGTATGCTCCATCCAATCCTTCCAGATGGAGAAGTCAAAGACTTCCTGTTTTATATTATTGACAGCTTTGACAAGGGCGGTCTTCCTTTAGGTAATCAGACAAGCCAGTTACTGGCACTGTATTATCTTCATCCAGTGGATATACTGATTCAGAACAAGTATGGTGTAATGTTTGATTACGGTGCCTTGTTTTCAAGATACATGGATGATCTGGCGTTGATTGCAGAGGATAAACAGACTTTGATCGATGCATACAGAGATATAGATTTTATTTTAAGGAATGCATTGAATCTATGCTTCAATGATAAGACGAGTATCCATCCACTAAAGAATGGAATTGGTTTTCTTGGATGGAACTATTATCTTTTAAAGACTGGACGTGTATTAAAAAAGCGGAAGAAAGATGCAAAGGACAGAGCAAAAAAGAAAGTGAAGCTTGCCATCTATTTATATGAAGAGAATATCATTGATGCAAGAAGCTACGGCAACCGAATAACAAGTGTTCTTGCAACCTTGAAAAAAGGGGATGCAGGAGCATTTCAAAGGACTCTTATCCTTATGCAGAAAGCCTAGTTTAATGGCTACAGAAAGGAAAATTATGAATATCAAATTTGCTGCCGGGGTAAAAAAATCAAAAGAGATTGTGGAAAATTGGAATCAAAGGTTCCCTGATACAAAAGCTCTCATTTCCATAGTGAATTTCGGAAAGGGAAGT
>ERZ1106978.1130-NODE-1130-length-15963-cov-3.059215_pt1 | contig 15963 bp, 9 predicted proteins | sample MGYA00403689_ERZ1106978 | MGnify/ENA primary metagenome ERZ1106978 (study PRJEB35170, sample SAMEA104062434) | human gut metagenome | biome: human gut; feature: human-associated habitat; material: faeces | place: Denmark | collected 2012-08-02 ...
TACTTCGAACTCAACGGCGAGCCGCTCTTCGCCAAAGGAGCCAACTACATCCCCTGCGACGTCTTCCTGCCGCGCGTCACGCGCGCCGTCTACGAGAAGACGATCGACGACGCCGCGGCCGTGAACATGAACATGCTGCGCGTCTGGGGCGGAGGCGTCTATGAAGACGATGTTTTCTACGAACTGTGCGATGAACGGGGCATCCTCGTATGGCAGGATTTCATGTTCGCAGGCAGCGTCTGTCCCGCCGAGGGGGCATGGCTCGAAAACGTCCGGCTCGAAGCCGAAGACAACATCCGCCGTCTGCGCAATCACCCCTCGATCGCCGTATGGTGCGGCAACAACGAGTGCAACGAAGCGTGGTTCGGCTGGGGATGGAACACCCGGTACGCCAAGCAGGGGCATCCCGAATGGGACCGGATCATCGGCGACCAGCTCCGCCGCCAATACTACGAAGTGCTGCCCGAAGCCGTCGCCGCCTGCTCGCCCGGCACGCCTTACCACCCCTCGTCGCCCTGGTCGCGTCACGAAGGCACGAGCGAAAACAGCGAAGGCGATACGCATTTCTGGAAAGTGTGGCACAGCCGCGCACCGATCGCCGACTACAACGCCACGCGCAGCCGCTTCTTCAGCGAATACGGCTTCCAGTCGTTCCCCGAATACGCCTCCGTCCTGCGTTTCGCCCCCGAAGAGCGCGACTGGGACATCGAATCGGAGGTGATGATGGCCCACCAGCGCGGCGGCGATTTCGCCAACATGCGCATCCGCCAATACCTCGAAGACGAATACTGGCCCGCACGCGATTTCCGCACGTTCCTCTACATGAGCCACGTTTTGCAGGGCGACGCCATCAAGACCGCCATCGAGGCGCACCGGCGCGACAAACCCTACTGCTGGGGATCGCTCTTCTGGCAGCACAACGACTGCTGGCCCGTGGCTTCGTGGGCCAGCCGCGACTGGTACGGCCGCTGGAAGGCGCAACATTATTTCGCCCGCCCGGCCTTCGACGACATCCTCGTATCGCCCCTTGCCGAGGGAAACACGCTGAATGTCCGCCTTGTGTCGGACCGCCGCAAAACGGTCCGGGGCAAACTCCGGATAACGGTCATGGACATGGACGGCGCCCTCCTCTCGGAAAACACCCGCAGCCTAACCGTCGCACCCAATGCCAGTCGGAACGTCTATTCGGCCGACATTTCCGGACTCTTGCACGGTTGCGCCCGCAATCGGGCGATCGTCGTCGCGGAATTCACGACCGACGGACGCCGCTACGCCAACATCGGATATTTCGTCTCTCAAAAAGAGCTTGAGCTGCCCGAAGCCGACATCCGATGGAGCGTCGGACCTGCGGCGGACGGTTATGAAATTACGCTCTCGAGCGACCGTTTCGTCCGCGCCGTCTGGCTCGCTCTCGACGGCAACGAACATTTCGAGGACAACTATTTCGACCTCGTACCGGGCGTCAGCAAAACGGTGCGGGTCGCAACGACGCTGTCCCGGTCCGAATTCGACCGGCTGCTGCGCATCACCCATCTGCAACAAACCCGATAAACCGACCATATGATTATGAAACGCACATTGCGCCTTTTGCTGACCGTAGGACTGTCTCTCGTCTGCGTCAGCCTGTTCGCCCAAAAGTTCCCCAACTACCCCATCCCGCAGCAGCCCGACACGCTGCGCATCCTCGGCATCGGCAACAGTTTCACCGACGACGGCATGATGTATCTGCCCGAGCTGCTGGAGGCTGCCGGCATCCGGAACGTCGTGCTGGGGCGTCTCTACATAGCCGGGTGTTCGCTCGAACGCCATTGCCGGGAATATGCCGGCAACGCCCCTGCGTATATCTATTACAAGTCGACGTCCAACCGCTGGGAGACCGTTTCGAAGAAAGCGACCCTGTTGGACGGAATCGCCGACGAACGGTGGGACGTCGTGGTACTGCAACAGGCGTCGGGCAAATCGGGCATCTATCCGACCTATCAGCCCTGGTTCGGCCGGCTGGTCGAGATCGTGCGATGGTGTTGCCCCAATGCCGGAGCCTGCATCGCCTGGCAACAGACATGGGCCTATGCCCGCAATTCGCAGCACCGGGATTTCGGACGATACGAGAAGAACCAGCAACTGATGTACCGGGGAATCGTCTCTTCGGTCGAACAACTCATGCGGGAGACCTCCGTCGAAGTGGTCGTCCCGTCGGGCACGGCGATTCAGGACCTGCGCAACACGGCGCTGTGCGACTCGCTGGACCTGACGCGCGACGGATACCACCTGAATCCCGGGACCGGACGTTACACTGCGGCCTGCGCATGGTTCCAGACGCTCGTGGCCCCGGCCTTCGGGACGAACGTCGCCGGGAACGGCTGCCGTCTGGCGGGAACCCCTCACGAGCTGACGCCGCAGGAGGCCGAAGCCTGTCAGGAGGCGGCCCGCAGAGCCTGCATCCGGCGGTTCTCCGTTTGGACGGAACCTGTCGCCGGCGAGGGCGGGACGGCAGTCCGGTAGCGGTCGGGGGTGGTCGGGGCATTCCGCCATGCAGATATAGGTATCCTGCCATTCGCCGGAGCATTTCTGTTATCTGCCGGATGTGGGTTCGAAGCTCGCCCTGCCCCCCCTCCCTACCGCCACCAACGAAAAAAGAGGTCTGCAAGGACCTCTTCGAGCGGAAAACGGGATTCGAACCCGCGACCCTCAGCTTGGGAAGCTGATGCTCTACCGACTGAGCTATTTCCGCATTACGGAGTACAAAGTTACTCCGTTTTTTTTATTTGTCAAGTTTTCGGCGGCTGAAAAATGCGCCTACCCCACGATTTTTTTCAGCGACGCGAGGTTTTCGGGGTTTTTCAGGCTGCGGCCCTCGGCCGAATAGAGGTAGTCGAGCCGGTTTCGGAAATGCTCCTCGACCTTCCCGCGCACGACCTTCATCGTGCTGTTCACCAATCCGTTCTGCTCCGTGAAAGCCTCGTCGACAATGGCCAGTCCCGCAGGCAGCCACCGTTCCGGAAACTCCCCGGCATAGGTTCCTCCGGCGCGGTAACGGTCGATCTCGGCGCCGAGAATCTCCGCTGCGACGTTTGCGCGCTCCGCTTCGGGCGTCCTGCGGGCCTCCAGCTCGCGGCGCAGCGCCTCGCGGTTGGGAACCACGATCGCCCCCGTAAACGGGCTTTGGTTGTTGTGCACGATGATCTGGTCGATGTAGGGCGACTTGTCCACGATCGCCTCCTCCATTCCTTCGGGGCTGTATTTTTCGCCGTCCGAAGCGATCAGCAGGCTCTTGAAACGTCCCAGCACATAGAGGAAATCATCCTCCGAGACGTAACCCATGTCGCCCGTGTGGAGCCACCCGTCGCGCACGGTTTCGGCCGTGGCCCCGGGATTCTTCCAGTAGCCGGCCATGACGTTCTCGCCGCGGACGACGATTTCGCCCTTCTGCCCGCGGGGAACCTCGCGACCCTCCTCGTCGAGGATCTTCAGGTCCAGCGGAATGAGTATCTTGCCCGACGATCCGAACCGGTGCCAGTGATGTTTGGGCGAGTTGGTCGAAATCACGGGCGTCGCCTCCGAAAGTCCGTATCCCTGGAACATCGGGATTCCGATGGCGTAGAAAAACCGCTGCAACTCCGCGTCGAGCAGCGCACCGCCCCCGACGAAGAATTCGAGATGGCCACCGAACGCCTGCCGCACCTTGCGGAACAGCAGCGCGTCGAAAATCCCGACGACGGGGGCCAGCACGATGCGCCATCCGCTGCCCCTGCCATACCCGTCGCTGTTGTATGCGTATGCCGTGCGGAGCGCGAGGTTGAAAAGCGCCTCGGTGAATCTCCCCTTGGCCCGTATGGAGCTTTCGATGTTTTTCCGGAAGTTCTTGGCCAGCGCCGGGACCGACAGCAGGAAGTGCGGCTGCACCTCGCGGATGTTCTGCGGGATGTTCTTGAGCGTCTCCATCGGCGTCGCTCCGATCTGCACCGTGGCCACCGAGGCTCCGCAGGCGATCATGATGTAGAAACCCACGACGTGGGCGAAACAGTGATCGAGCGGCAGGATGATCAGCGTGCGGAAATGCGGCGGAATGTCGACCCGCGACAACGCCTGCTCGACGTTGGCCGTGTAGTTGCGGTGGGTCAGGATCACGCCTTTGGGGTCCGACGTCGTGCCCGAGGTGTAGGTGATCGTGGCGTAATCGTCATTCCGGATCGCCTGCCCGATCTCCATGAACTCCTCCTTGTTCTTGGCGAGGTATTCGCGGCCCAGACGCTTGAGCGTCCCGTAGGCCGTCTCCCCGGATTCCAGCGGAATGTGTCCGAGGACGATCACCTGCTCCAGCTGCGGCAGTCCGGCGCGGATGCGGCGGATCTTGGGCAGCTGGTGTTTCGACACGAAAACGGCCTTGACCTCGGCGTGCCGCATGCGGAACAGCAGGTCGTTCGACTCTTCGAGTTTCACCGACAGGGGCACGCTGACCGCCCCGGCGTAGAACAGCCCCAGTTCGGAAATGATCCATGCGTTGCTGCCTTCGGCCAGTATCGCCACCTTGTCTCCGGGGCGGATGCCGAGCGCGGCGAGTCCGGCTCCGGCTTCGAGCGCCTGCTCGCGGGTCTCGGCATAGGTCGTAGGCTCGAATTTGTGATGGCGTTTTTCGAGCAGGAAGGTCTTGGCCCCGTATTTCCGCACGGAGGCCTCGAAGAGGTCGATGATGGTCTTTTTCATGGTTCTTAATCCATTTTCAGCACGGCGAGGAATGCCGACTGGGGAACTTCGACGTTACCGATCTGGCGCATGCGCTTCTTGCCCTTCTTCTGTTTTTCGAGCAGCTTGCGCTTACGCGAAATATCTCCGCCGTAGCACTTCGCCGTCACGTCCTTGCGCACGGCCTTGACCGTTTCGCGTGCGATGATCTTGGCGCCGACGGCGGCCTGTATGGCGATGTCGAACTGCTGGCGGGGGATCAGCTCCTTGAGCTTTTCGCACATCTTGCGTCCGAAATCGTAGGCGTGGTCCGTGTAGGTGAGCGACGAGAGGGCGTCGACCGGCTCCCCGTTGAGCAGGATGTCGAGCTTGACGAGTTTCGAGGGCTGGAATCCCGTGCGGTGGTAGTCGAACGAGGCGTATCCTTTCGAGATGCTCTTGAGCTTGTCGTAGAAGTCGAAGACGATCTCCGAGAGGGGCATGTCGAAATTGACCTCCACGCGGTCCTGCGTGATGAATGTCTGGTTCTTCATCACCCCGCGCTTGTCGATGCAGAGTTTGATGACGTTGCCCAGAAACTCCGACTTGGTGATGATCTGCGCGAGGATGTAGGGTTCCTCGATCTTGTCGATCTTTGTCACCTCGGGCAGTCCCGAGGGGTTGTGCACCTCGACCACGTCGCCCTGCGTCGTGGTGATGCGGTACGACACGTTGGGCACGGTCGTGATGACGTCCATGTCGAATTCGCGGTACAGCCGCTCCTGAATGATCTCCATGTGCAGCAGCCCGAGGAATCCGCAGCGGAACCCGAATCCGAGCGCCAGCGAGCTTTCCGGCTCGAACGTGAGCGAAGCGTCGTTGAGCTGCAATTTTTCGAGCGACGCGCGCAGGTCCTCGTACTGGTCGGCCTCCACCGGGTAGACGCCCGCGAAGACCATCGGCTTCACGTCCTCGAATCCGGCGATGGCCTCTTTGGCGGGGTTGGTCACCGAGGTGATCGTGTCGCCGACCTTCACGTCCGACGAGGTCTTGATCCCCGAGCAGATATACCCCACGTCCCCGGCCCTGATCTCCTGCCGGGGCTGCATCTTGAGTTTCAGCACGCCTATTTCGTCGGCGTCGTACTCGCTGCCCGTGTTGAAAAACTTCACGTGGTCGCCCTTGCGCAGCGTGCCGTTGAAGACGCGGAAATAGGCGATGATTCCGCGGAAGGGGTTGAACACCGAGTCGAAGATCAGCGCCTGCAACGGCGCGCTCTCGTCGCCCGTGGGAGCGGGAATGCGGTTTACGATCGCTTCCAACACCTCTTCGACGCCCAGTCCCGTCTTGCCCGATGCCAGCAGAATATCCTCCTCCCTGCATCCTATGAGGTCGATCACCTGATCCTTCACCTCGTCGATCATCGCCGAATCCATGTCGATCTTGTTCAGCACGGGGATGATCTCCAGGTCGTGCCCCACGGCGAGGTAGAGGTTCGAAATCGTCTGCGCCTGAATGCCCTGCGTGGCGTCGACCACCAGCAGCGCCCCTTCGCACGAGGCGATTGCGCGCGACACTTCGTACGAGAAGTCGACGTGTCCCGGGGTGTCGATCAGGTTGAGCGTGTACCGCTGTCCGTCGCGGGCCGTGTACTCCATCTGGATGGCGTGGCTCTTGATGGTGATTCCCTTTTCGCGTTCGAGGTCCATGTCGTCGAGCACCTGCGACTGCATTTCGCGCTGGTTGAGCGTGTTGGTCTTCTCCAGCAGACGGTCTGCAAGTGTCGATTTGCCGTGGTCGATGTGGGCTATGATGCAGAAATTTCGGATGTTTTTCATATATAAGGGTAAAATCTTCGGCAAATATACATAAATTTTTGAATATATCGGAGGGCTTCCGTTTGCCGGAATGGCACAAATTGCTTATATTTGCGACTTCAACAAGTTAGGTTAAAGATGTTAAGCAGACAAATCGCATCCAAGCTCCGGGGCTACGAGACCCCGTTCTACCTCTATGACATGGCGCTGTTGCGCCAGACCCTCGAAAGCGTCGTCTACGAGTCGAAGAAATACGGCTACAAGGTCCACTACGCCATCAAGGCCAACTACGACGACCATCTGCTGGCGGTCATCCGCGAATACGGGCTGGGCATCGACTGCGCCTCGGGCAACGAGCTGCGCAAGGCCGTCGAGGCCGGATTCGACCCCAAGGGCATCGTCTATGCGGGCGTGGGCAAACGCGACAAGGAGCTGAAATACGCCATCGAGCAGAACATTCTGGCCATCAACTGCGAGTCGATTCAGGAGCTGGAGCTGGTCGACGCCCTTTCGGCCGAGGCGGGCAAGGTGACCGACATCGCGCTGCGCATCAACCCCGACATCGACCCCAAGACCAACCATTGCATCGACACGGGCCAGGCGGACAGCAAGTTCGGCATCTCCTACGAGGAAGTGCTTGAGCACGCCGCGGAGATCCGGTCGCTCAAAAACGTCAACATCATCGGACTGCACCTGCACATCGGATCGCAGATCCGCGAGCTGCATGTCTTCGAGAACATGTGCAACAAGGTCAACGTCATCGTCGAGAACCTCGAAAAACTGGGCTGCAAGTTCCGTTTCGTCGACGTGGGCGGCGGCCTGGGCGTCAACTACGACGTTCCCGAGAACGAGCCGATCCCCAACTTCGCGTCGCTGTTCTCGATCGTCCACAACCACCTGCGCATCGGCGACCGCGAGGTGCACTTCGAGTTCGGGCGTTCGATCGTCGCCGAATGCGGCGAGCTGATCACGACGGTGCTGTTCAACAAGACCACCGCCACGGGCCGCAAGCTGGTGATCGTCGACGCTTCGATGACCGAGCTGGTCCGCCCGGCGATGTACGGTTCGTACCACAACATCGAGAACATCACGGCCAAGGACGACGAGGTGCGCGAGAAATACACGGTTGTCGGCACAGCCTGCGAATCGACGGACGTTTTCGACGAGAACGTCACCCTGCGCCGCACGCACCGGGGCGACCTGCTGACCATCAAGTCGGCCGGGGCCTACGGCATGTCGATGGCTTCGCGCTACAACCTCCACGATCTTCCCGGCGCCGTTTACAGCGACGAAATCAAATAGATAAAGGCGGCTCCGGCCGCCTTTCCTCATCGCTATGTGGCTCACTTTGGCATTCACCTCGGCGGCGCTGCTCGGCTTCTACGATGCGGCCAAGAAAAAGGCCCTCACCGGCAACGCCGTGCTGCCCGTGCTGTTGCTCAACACGCTCTTTTCGACGCTGTTCTTCCTGCCCGCGATCCTCTCGGCAGAGTTCGGCCTCGGATGGTTCGACCATACCCTGCTGGCGACGGCTCCCGGCACATGGGAGGCCCACGCCCTGGTCGTTCTGAAATCGGCCATCGTGCTCACTTCGTGGATTTTCGGTTACTTCGGCATGAAGCACCTTCCGATCACCATCGTCGGGCCGATCAACGCCACGCGCCCCGTTATGGTGCTCGTCGGGGCGTTCGTGATCTTCGGCGAGCGTCTCAACGCCTACCAGTGGACCGGCGTTGCGCTGGCCCTCGTGTCGCTCTTCCTGCTGAGCCGTTCGAGCCGCCGCGAAGGGGTCGTCTTCACCCATAACCTCTGGATTCTGTTCATTGCCCTGGCGGCCGTGACGGGCGCCGTCAGCGGGCTGTACGACAAATATATCATGGCGCGCCTCGACCCGGTTTTCGTGCAGAGCTGGTATAACCTCTACCAGCTCGGGATGATGTCCGTCGTGGTCGGCATCCTCTGGTGGCCCCGGCGGCACGCCACCACCCCGTTCCATTGGAGCTGGGCCATTCCGCTGATCTCGGTGTTCCTTTCGCTGGCCGACTTCGCCTACCTGTTCGCCCTGCGCGATCCGGACGCCATGATCTCCGTGGTCTCGATGGTCCGCCGCGGCTCGGTCGTGGTGTCGTTTCTCTGCGGCGCGGTGCTGTTCCGCGAGCGCAACCTGCGCTCGAAGGCCGTCGACCTGGCCTTTATCCTCGTCGGCATGTTCTTCCTCTGGCTCGGTTCCCGCCCCGCTTAAGAAGCGGGTTTTAGGGGGCGATGGAATGTCCCTCTGGTCTCCCGCCCCGTTCTGCACCTCCGGCGCAAAACAAAAAGCGAGACCCGAAAGTCTCGCTTCTCCTATTTTGAGCGCAGCTTCAGATAAGATGCTCCAACTGGTTGATCGTCTTGCGGATTTCCTCATCGCTCGGCGAGAAGTCCTTCAATGCTCCGGCCAGATACTGCTCGTAGGCGTAGAGGTCGATCACGCCGTTGCCCGAGAGGTTGAACAGGATGGTTTTCGACACGCCTTCCTCCTTGGCTTTCAGCGCTTCGCGGATCGTCGCGGCGATGGCGTGCGTCGACTCCGGAGCCGGGATGATGCCCTCGGTCTGGGCGAACAGAACGCCTGCGGCGAGGGTCTCGACCTGCGGCATCGACTGCGCCTCGATCAGCCCGTCCTTCATCAGCTGGCTGACGATCGAGCCGGCTCCGTGGTAGCGCAATCCCCCGGCGTGAATGTCCGACGGCTGAAAATCGTGGCCCAGCGTGTACATCGGGATCAGGGGCGTGAATCCCGCCACGTCGCCGAAGTCGTACTGGAATTCGCCGCGGGTGAGTTTCGGGCATCCTTCAGGCTCCACGGCGATCACGCGTATCTTCTTCCCCTCGGCGAAATTCTTCCGCAGGAACGGGAAGCCGATGCCCGCGAAGTTGCTGCCGCCTCCGAAACATCCGATCACCATGTCCGGCTCGGCGTCGGCCATCTCCATCTGCGTCACGGCCTCCTGGCCGATGACCGTCTGGTGCAGAACCACGTGATTCAGCACGCTTCCCAGGCAGTAGCGCGTGTCTTCCGGACGGCGCAAAGCCATCTCCACGGCCTCGGAAATGGCCAGCCCGAGGCTTCCCGAACAGTGCGGATCGCGCTCCAGCGCCGCACGGCCCGATTCGGTCAGCGTCGAGGGCGACGCCACGCACTCCGCGCCCCACGTGTTCATCATCAGGCGGCGGTAGGGCTTCTGGTCGTAGCTGACCTTGACCATGAATACCTGGAGGTCGATGCCGAAGTGCTTGGCCGCGAAGGCGATCGACGCGCCCCACTGTCCGGCGCCGGTCTCGGTGGTCAGGTGCTTGATGCCCTGTTTGTAGTTGTAGTAGGCCTGCGGCACGGCGGTGTTGGGCTTGTGCGAACCCGCGGGCGACACGCTTTCGTTCTTGAAAAAGATCTTCGCGGGCGTTCCGAGGGCCTTTTCCAGCCCCGTCGCGCGCACGAGCGGCGTCGGGCGCCATATCCTGTAAATCTCCTGCACCTCCTCGGGAATGTCGATGTAACGCTCGGTCGACATCTCCTGGTCGATCAGTTCCTCGGCGAAGATCGCCGACATCTGCTCCTTCGTGACGGGCTTTTTCGTTCCGGGGTGCAGCGGCGGGAGCGGTTTGTTGGGCATGTCGGCTACGATGTTGTACCATTGCGTGGGCATCTGTTTTTCGGTGAGGCAGAATTTTTTCGTTTTCATAATGGGTATCGGTTTTTGAATTTGAAATGTACAAAAGAAAAAGCCCGCTGCTTACTTTTCGTAAACAACGGGCTTGTGTATTTTTCGGGGTTCAACTATACACGCGCGGTTCCGCACTCATTGTTCACGAGAGTCAACGAGCGCCACCACCATGCCTGTATGTTGAAATTGCGGATCATCTTTCAGCTTTGTTTCTGCAAATATATGCGGTCGGTTCGTAAAATGCAAATTTTTTACGAATTATTTTCGACACCTATATATGTAAGGATTTTTTACCGTACTTTGCGGAAAAATTTATATTTTTGCATGATTATCCGCAAATTCAAAACTTAACGATATGAATATTTCGTATAACTGGCTCAAACGTTATATCGCGACCGATCTTCCGGCCGAAAAGATCGCTGAAATCCTGACGGACATCGGCCTCGAAGTCGAAGGCTTCGAGAAGATCGAAACCGTGAAAGGCGGCCTTCGGGGCGTTGTCGTCGGCGAGGTTGTGACCTGTGCCGATCACCCCGATTCGGACCACCTGCACGTCACCACGGTGGACGTGGGAGCCGCCGAGCCGTTGCAGATCGTCTGCGGCGCCCCCAACTGCCGCGCGGGTCTGAAAGTCCTTTGCGCGACGGTCGGTGCGGTGCTCTACCCCGACGGCGGCGACGAGGAGTTCAAGATCAAACGTTCGAAGATCCGCGGCGTGGAGTCGCTCGGAATGCTCTGCGCCGAAGACGAGCTGGGCATCGGGTCTTCGCACGACGGCATCATGGAGCTTCCGGCCGACGCCCCCGTGGGCATGGAGGCCAGGGAATACCTGCATGTCGAGGACGACTACCTGATCGAGATCGGACTCACGCCCAACCGTGTGGACGCCGCTTCGCACATCGGCGTGGCGCGCGATCTGGCCGCTTACCTGAAGAGCCGCGGCGAAAATGCCGAAGTGAAACTGCCCGATGTTTCGGCCTTCGCTCCCGACAATCACGACCTGGAGGTGGCGGTCCGCGTCGAAAATTCCGAGGCCGCGCCCCGCTATGCCGGCGTTACGGTCACGGGCTGCAAGATCGGTCCGTCGCCCGAGTGGATGCAGAACTGCCTGCGTGCCGCGGGCATCAATCCCAAGAACAATCTGGTCGACATCACCAATTTCGTGTTGTTCGAGCTGGGCCAGCCCCTGCACGCCTTCGACGCCGCGAAGATCGAGGGCCGCGAAGTCGTGGTCCGCATCTGCGCCGAGGGCACGCCCTTCGTGACGCTGGACGGCGTGGAGCGCAAACTCACGGACAAGGACCTGATGATCTGCTCGGCCGAGCGTCCCATGTGCATCGCCGGCGTCTTCGGCGGACTGGACTCGGGCGTGAGCGACACCACGACCGACGTATTTATCGAGAGCGCCTATTTCAACCCCGTGTGGGTGCGCAAGACGGCCAAGCGTTTCGGCCTGAATACCGACTCTTCGTTCCGCTTCGAGCGCGGCATCGACCCCAACATGCAGGTCTACGCCGCCAAGCGCGCCGCCCTGCTGATGAAGGAGCTGGCCGGGGGTACGATCTCCAGCGGCATCACGGACATCTATCCGGAGCCGATCGGGGATTTCGTCTTCGACATCTCGTTGGCAAGGGTCAACGCGCTGATCGGCAAGGAGATTCCCGAAACGGTCGTCCGCACGATCATCGCGGCGCTGGAGGTGAAGATCCTCGCCGAGAAAGACGGCGTGCTGACGGTCGCCGTGCCGCCCTACCGTGTCGACGTGCAGCGCGAAGCCGACCTCGTGGAGGACATCCTGCGCATCTACGGCTACAACAACGTCGAAATCCCCACGCAGGTCCGTTCGACGCTCTCCTATGCGCCGAAACCCGACCGCAACCGTCTGATGAACCTCGCGGCCGATTTCCTCACGGCCAACGGGTTTACCGAGATCATGTCCAACTCGCTGACGAAAGCCGCCTATTACGAGGGCCTGACCTCCTGCCCCGCCGAGCGTTGCGTGCGTATTCTCAACCCGTTGAGCGCCGACCTGAACGTGATGCGCCAGACGCTGCTGTTCAACATGCTGGAGGCCGTCGGTCTGAACGCCAACCGCCGCAACGGCGATCTCTGCCTCTACGAGTTCGGCAACTGCTATTTCTACGACGAGTCGAAGCGCACGGACGAAAACCGCCTGGCGGCCTACTCCGAGGAGTACCGCCTCGCCATCGCCGTCACGGGCGTCTCGACGCCGCAGTCGTGGAATGCGAAGCCCGTGAAGGCGTCGTTCTTCACCCTGCGCGCAGTCGCCGAAAAACTGCTCCGCCGCTTCGGCGTCGACATCTACGCGCTGAAGGCCGAGACGCTCGAAAGCGATCTTTTCAGCGAGGGCCTCACGCTGTCGCTCAATGGCAAACAGTTGTTGCAGATCGGCTCCGTGGCCGCCGCAATCCGCCGCCGTACCGATGTCAAGCAGGATGTGTACTATCTGGAGATGAATTTCGAGGCCCTTGCGAAATCCACGAAGAAGCTGAAGATCGCCGCCGGGGAACTGTCGAAATTCCCCGAGGTCAGACGCGATCTGGCGCTGCTGGTGGACAAGTCCGTGACCTTCTCCTCACTGCGCGACGCAGCCTTCGCCGCCGAGCGCAAGCTGCTGAAAAGCGTCTCGCTGTTCGATGTCTACGAGGGCGACAAGCTTCCCGAGGGCAAGAAATCCTACGCTTTGAGCTTCATTCTGGAGGACAAGACCCGCACGCTGGACGAGCGGACCATTGAGCGTGTGATGGCGAACCTCACCCGGCAGTTCGAGCAGAAATGCGGCGCGCAGGTCCGGGCCTGACGAAATTTCAGCAACCGAAAGACCGCCCGGCCCCATCGGAGCCGGGCGGTCTTCCTTAAAATACGCCGATGCGACGATTTTCCAGAATATTTGCGTGGACGACCCTGTTCTTCGTTGCGGGAGCCGTGCTGTTCTTTACCAAAGCCGCCGCGCTTCCCTATAAGGTCGCCTGGCCCGTCCTGCTGCTGTCCCTGGCGACCTTCCTGTCGCGGCGCCGGGAACTGCTCCCGTTCGGGTTCGCCTTCCTGTTTTCCGCCGCCGGGGATGCCGTGGGCGCCAGGGGGCTGTTCATTCCCCAGATGGCCTTCTTCGCGCTGGCGCATGTCGCCTATGTGTGCTGGTTCCTGCCCCGGGCGCGGCGCAGGCTCCGTGCGGTTTCGCTGGCCGTCACCGTCCCGCTGCTCGTCTTCCTTTTCGCCGCCATCGTCCCCGAGGCCCCGTTTCCGGCCGAACGCATCGGCGTCGCCGTCTACGGGCTGGTCATCGCCGCAATGCTTTATAGCGCGCTCCAGTACGACGGGGCATGCGCCGCCGGATTCAGGTGTGCGGCCCTGCTGTTCGTCTTTTCCGACGCGGTGATCGCCTGGAACCGCTTCATCGGACCGGTTCCGGCCCGGACCTGGATCGTTATGATCACCTACTACCTCGCGCAATACCTCTTTTTCCGCTTCGCCTTCAAAACCGCGGCCCGGAACTGACGCTTACAGCGCCGGTTTCACCTGCGGCGGCTGGATTGTGACGTAGGGCGTGCCGTTGTCGTCGCACGTCGAGACGATCCGCACGGCCTTCACCGGACGCCCGGGGCGCAGCGTGATGCTTCCCATCTCCAACTCTCCCGCCCGCTCGAACGTCGCGCCGTCGTACGACACTTCGGCGTAACCCGTCGTCACGATCGTCTTCGGCAGCTGGCGGTTTCCCGTCTGCAAATACATTTCGCGGCACCTCACCGGCTCGCTGAACGTGTAGCGTATCCAATCCTGCTGCCGGCAGGCGCGGCGCGTACGCGAAAGGCCCTTGTAGCTCTCGGCGTTGGCATAGGGGAACTTCGCGCTCTCGCCCATCGAGGTCGTGATCGCCACGGCGGGCGTAATGGTCCGCCAGCGGGACTTGTCGGCCACGTAGGGGCTGCGGGCGGTGCCGTAGCGCGAATAGAAGCGGTAGAGATGCGGTTTCCCGGTGCGGACCGGAGCCGTGTAAGGGTGTTCTTCCGGAGAGCCGTCCATAAGGTAGTAAATCGCGGAGCCGTCGTCCGCCGAAGCGGTGAACGCGCCGTCGCCGTAGCCGACCTTCGGCGGGAAGAGCCGGAACCGGATGCCCATGGCCGCCATCCGGTCGTAATGTTTTCCTTTCAACTCCTCGTAATAGGCGTCCCACCCTTCGGCGTTGCCGCTCCAGGCGATGCGTGCGAGGGCGCAGACGCGCGGAAAGAGCATATAGTCGAGGTAGTCGGGCTTTTCCGGCTCGTGCGAGACGTAGGCTTCGCTGAAAAACGCCCCCTGCAACCCCTCGACGTTGCGCATCTGTTCGGGGCTGAACTCCGTGAAGCCGAAGCCGTAGACCTTTTTGGCGTCGAAGATCGCCGCCCAGTCGTGCCCGTCCTCGCGGGGCGACTGGCGCATGTCGAAATAGAAGTACTGGCCCGGCATCACGACGGTGCGGTAACCCTTCGCCGTGGCGTCGAGACAGGCCTTGACGCTCTCCCAGCCGTGCACGCGGCACTCCCGGGCGAAGGCTCCCGTGCGCACGGCCTCGTTCCACACGGCGGGCCGTTTGCCGTGCGAACGGAGGATTGCGGCCATGCGCTCCATGAAGAGGTCCTCCAGCCGGTGCGGGTCGGTCATCCCCTCCCGTTTCATCAGCGCCCGGCAGTCGGGACACCGCTCCCACTGCGACATGTCGACCTCGTCGCCGCCCACGTGGATGTACTCCGAGGGGAACAGCTCGCACAGTTCGCCCAGAATGTCGCCCAGCAGCGCGTAATTCTCCTCCCGGGCCACGCACCATGCCGAACGGTAGTCGTAACCGTTGGTCGACACGGTGTCGGGCGGATAGTTGCAGCGGATTTCGGGATGCACCGACGCGATGTTGCGGCTGTGGCCCGGCAGGTCGATTTCGGGAATGATCTCGATATTCCGCAGGGCGGCGTAACGGATCAGCTCGCGCATCTCGCTTTGCTTGAAGTAACCTCCGTATTTCTCTGACCACTTGCCGTATACGGGCCTCACGGGCGAGTCGCCGCCGCGGAAGCCGCCGATCTCGGTCAGCTCGGGGTGCGAAAGGATCTCGATGCGCCACCCCTCGTCGTCCGAAAGATGAAGATGCAATTTGTTGATATTGTGGTAGGAAAACAGGTCTATATAACGTTTCACTTCATCCATTCCGATCCACGTCCGCGCCACGTCGAGCATCATCCCCCGATAGCCGAACCGCGGCTTGTCCTCGGGCATGGCCTCGTACAGCTTTTCGAAGTCGCGGTAAGAGGCCGAGTCAGTCTGATACGGGCGGTTGCCGTAGTACTCCTTGGTGGGGAAGTCGTCTTGGAAGTGGGTCTCGTCGAAGCCCAGTGCCAGCCAGGCAGAGTCGCGGCGGTAGTTGGAGTTTGTGTAGGGGTGGGCAGCCAGCGTGCTGTAGCCCAGGTCCTTCAGGTAGCTGACCAGGCTGTTGGCGTTGTGCAGGTTCAGCCAGTTGAAGGGGGTAATGGAGGGCATCAGCATCAGCGAGTTGCTGGACAGCATCTCGTACTCGCTGGAATTGGTACCGCCGCCTACGTGGGGGCTGATGGTGTGGCCGTACACAGCGTTGGGCAGGTTCTTGGTAACGGGCATGACCTCGGTGTCGGCCTGCAAATCGGTCACGAGGTCAAAGTCGTAGAAGCTCTCGGACAGCACCAAAATGATGTCAGGGTAGTCGGTGCTGGCGGATTCTGCCGTGGCGGAGGGAAAGTCCTCGGCCATGGCGG
>ERZ1106978.1140-NODE-1140-length-15860-cov-4.107434_pt1 | contig 15860 bp, 13 predicted proteins | sample MGYA00403689_ERZ1106978 | MGnify/ENA primary metagenome ERZ1106978 (study PRJEB35170, sample SAMEA104062434) | human gut metagenome | biome: human gut; feature: human-associated habitat; material: faeces | place: Denmark | collected 2012-08-02 ...
TTCCGATCTTCGCGCTTCGCGCTCAGGGCGCCACGGCCCCTTCGGGGCCTCGCAATGACAAGTCAGGGGGGCTTTCCCCACCCGGAGGGGCGCAAGGGCAAACCTGAGAGCCGATGCGGTCGGCGGGCAGCCTCGGCGAATCCATATGCCATTTCCGGGAATTGCTACATTTCCCAATCAGCAGACAAATCCACCCATTTGGGATTCATCGTCGCTATCAGCGCATCTTTCCTTTTGCGGGACCAGCCTTTGATCTGCTTCTCACGCTCGATCGCTGTCCTCACATCCGGTGTTGTTTCAAAATAAACTAATTTATGAACATGATATTGCTTTGTAAAACTCTCTACAGGGCCTTCGCGGTGTTCGTACAATCTTCTTTGCAGGTCGTTTGTCATACCGGTGTACAGGACAGTATTTCCTTTGTTGGTCAAAAGGTAGACATAATACTGTTTCATATCTTGACTGCCTTTCTGGGGATTTGTTGAATTGTTGGGGCGGTTGCCGTTTTTTACAGTGGTTCGTACTGGACGGCAGTGCCTTCCCGAGATTGCCACGTCGCTTCGCTCCTCGCAATGACAAATCGGGGGGCCAGCACTGTTTTAACGGCGGCCGGTACGGATCGGGGGTGCCTTCCCGAGATTGCCACGTCGCTTCGCTCCTCGCAATGACAAATCGGAGGTGCGTGCCGTCTTTACGATGGCTCGTACTGAACGGCAGTACCTACTTGAGATTGCCACGTCGCTTCGCTCCTCGCAATGACAAATCTGGGAGCCGGTATGATCAGCTTAATCTTCCCCGGATTCTTCGGTTTCCTCCGTATTGGAAATCGCCTCGACACCGATGACGCGGTTGCCCTCTTCGATGCGCATGAGGATGACGCCCTGGGTATCGCGGCCGTAGAGGTTGATGCTGGCGGCCGGAGTACGCAGCACGACGCCGCCGGACTCAATGAGCATGACGTCGTTCGTATCATCGACGATGGCCGCACCTGCGACAAGGCCGGTCTTTCCAGTCAGGCGGTAGTTGCGCAGGCCCTTGCCGCCGCGCGTCTGCGGCTGGCGGTCCTCGCCGCGCAGGTAGGCCTCGACGGCCGTGCGCTTGCCGTAGCCGTTCTCCGTGACGGTCAGGAGGCTCTTGCTCTCGGCGGCCACGGCCGCGCTGACGACCTCGTCGCCGTCGTCGAGGCGGATGCCGCGCACGCCGGCTGCGTCGCGGCCCATGGGGCGGACGTCCGTCTCGGCAAAGCAGATGGCCATGCCCTGCCGCGTAGCAAGGAGAATATTGTCGCTGCCGTTCGTCTTCAGGACGGCGATGAGCTCGTCGCCGTCGTCGAGCGACAGGGCGCGGATGCCGGCCTTGCGGGCGGTATAGAGGGCGTCGAGCCGGATGCGCTTGACGGTGCCGCCGCGCGTGACCATCATAAGGTACTCATGGTCCGTGAATTCGCGCGTCAGCAGCATGGCCGTCACGCGCTCGCCCTGCTCGAGCGGCAGGATATTGACGATGTTCGTACCGCGCGCCGTGCGCCCGGCCTCCGGGATGAGGTAGCCCTTCTTGCGGTGGACGCGGCCCGTGTTCGTGAAGAACAGGACATAGTCGTGCGTCGAGGCGATGAAGAGGTTCTTGACGTAATCCTCCTCCTTCAGGCTCTGGCCGGAGACGCCGCGGCCGCCGCGGCGCTGCGTGCGGTAGGTATCGACGGGCAGGCGCTTGATATAGCCCGCGTTCGAGAGGGTATAGCAGCAGTCCTCCTCCTCGATGAGGTCCTCGATGTCGATCTCGTCCTCGACATCCTGGATCTCGGTGCGGCGCTCGTCGCCGTACTTGTCGCGGATGGCGGTCAGCTCGTCCTTGAGGATGGACTTGACAAGGCCCATATCGCCGAGCACGCGCTCGTAATAGGCGATGCGGTCCTCCAGCTCTTTATATTCGTTCTGGAGCTTTTCGCGGTCGAGGCCCTGCAGGGCCTTCAGGCGCATATCGAGGATGGCCTGGGCCTGGATGTCGTCGAGGCCGAAGCGCTGCATGAGGTTTTCCTTTGCGTTGTCGTAGCTCGTGCGGATGATGCGGATGACCTCGTCGATGTTATCCTGCGCGATGAGCAGGCCCTCGAGCAGGTGAGCGCGCTCCTGTGCCTTGCGCAGGTCATAGCGCGTGCGGCGGAGGATGACCTCCTCCTGATAGGCCAGATATTCGTCCAGAATTTCGCGCAGGGAGAGGACCTTCGGCTGGCTCTGGTTCTTCACGAGGGCCAGCATATTGATGGCGAACGTCGTCTGCAGCTGGGTCTGGGCAAACAGGCGGTTCAGGACGACCTGCGCGTTTGCCTCGCGCTTGAGCTCGATGACGATGCGCATACCGGCGCGGTCGGACTCGTCGCGGATGTCGGAGATGCCCTCGAAGCGCTTCTCGTTGACCTGATCGGCCATATTCTTGATGAGCATGCGCTTGTTGACCTGATAGGGGATTTCCGTGACGATGATGCGCTGGCGGTTCTGGCCGAATTCCTCCAGCTCGGTGCGGGCGCGCATGGTCACGCGGCCACGGCCGGTGGCATAGGCGGCGCGGATACCGGCACGTCCGAGGATGAGGCCGCGCGTCGGGAAATCCGGGCCGGGGAGGTGCTCCATGAGGTCGGCGAGCGTGGCCTCGGGGTTATCGAGGACGCACAGACAGGCGTTGATGACCTCCGTGAGGTTGTGGGGCGGAATATTCGTGGCCATGCCGACGGCGATGCCGCTCGAGCCGTTCACGAGCAGGTTCGGGAAGCGGCTGGGGAGCACGCGCGGCTCCTTGCGCGATTCATCGAAGTTCGGGTCCCAGTCCACGGTGTCCTTTTCGAGGTCGCGGAGCATCTCGTTCGAGATTTTCGAGAGGCGGGCCTCGGTGTAGCGGTAGGCCGCAGGGGGATCGCCGTCGACGGAGCCGAAGTTGCCGTGGCCGTCGACGAGCATATAGCGCATGGAGAAGTCCTGCGCCAGACGCACGAGCGCATCATAGACCGACGCGTCGCCGTGCGGATGATAGCGGCCCAGCACGTCGCCGACGCAGGTCGCGGACTTTTTGAACGGCTTGTCAACCGTCAGATTATCCTCATACATGGCATAGAGAATGCGGCGGTGCACGGGCTTGAGGCCGTCGCGCACGTCAGGCAGCGCGCGGCCGACAATGACCGACATGGCATACTCCATGTAGCTGGTTTTCATTTCATGCACCAGCTCGGAGGTCACGATCGCCTGATCCGGGAATCGGATATCCTCCGGCTGGTAGTCCTTTTTATGATGTGCCAAGGTTTTTCCTCCTTGAATTGATAGGTCATGCTTGCATTGGGGACAATGGAACGCCATTGTAGGGGAGCGGCATGCCGCTCCCGGCGACGCACTGGCGATTCGTACAGGGCGGGGTTAAAATGGTATGCACCGATTGCGTCTGTAGCGGCGCTCAGTGAGCGCCTTTGGCAGTTGCAAATTCTCGGGCAGTATCGCCGACCGCACACGCCTTGTAGGGGGCGGCGTCCTCGACGCCCCGCCGCGTAAAATTACCGTATTCGCCACAGCTTTCCTGTTATTCGACTGGGTACTGCGAGATTGCCACGTCGGCCTGCGGCCTCCTCGCAATGACAAATCTGGGAGTCTGTGCGTTCGACGATGCCGCCCTATAACTTGCCAGCCTGCATGGCGCTCAATGAGCGCCGCTACAGACGCAATCGGTGCGTGCCGTTTTATCGTTGGCCTGTACGAGTCGGCAGCAGTGCGCCGGGCGGGGCATGCCCCGCCCCTACAGATTTCTGATCAATAGTCCAGATTCACGACATACTTTGCATTCTGCTCAATATATTCCTTGCGCGGCTCGACCTTTTCGCCCATGAGGAGGGTGAAGATCTCATCGGCCTTGACGGCGTCCTCAAGGCGGATCTGCTTGAGCGTGCGCTTTTCGGGGTCCATGGTGGTCTCCCACAGCTCGTGGGCATCCATCTCGCCGAGGCCCTTATAGCGGGAGATATCGACCTTGGCATTGGGATTGTCCGCGCGGAGCTCGGCGGAGATGCGGTCGCGCTCGTCGTCGGAGAAGGCGACGCGGGACGTCTTGCCGCGGGTGAGCTTATACAGGGGCGGCATGGCGGAATAGACATAGCCGTTCTCGATGAGCGGGCGCATATAGCGGAAGAAGAACGTCAGCAGCAGCGTGCGGATATGGCTGCCGTCGACATCGGCATCGGCCATGATGATGATCTTGTGATAGCGGAGCTTATCGAGGTGGAATTCCTCGCCGATGCCCGCGCCGAGGGCCGTGATGACGGGCTGGAGCTTGTCGTTGCCGATGACCTTGTCCTCGCGGACCTTCTCGACATTGAGCATCTTGCCCCACAGCGGCAGGATGGCCTGGAAGCGGGAGTCGCGGCCCTGCGTGGCCGAGCCGCCTGCGGAATCGCCCTCGACGATATAGATCTCGGTCAGGCTGGCGTCCGTCTCGTTGCAGTCGCGCAGCTTGTCCGGCATGGCCGCCCCGCCGAGCGCCGTCTTGCGGCGGATGGACTCGCGGGCCTTGCGGGCGGCCTCGCGGGCGCGGTTGGCCGTCATGGCCTTCTCAAGGATGATGCGGGCGACGGCAGGATGCTCCTCAAAATAGGTGGACAGCTGCTCGTTGACGATGGAGTCGACGAGGGTGCGGATATAGGCGTTGCCGAGCTTGGCCTTCGTCTGGCCCTCAAACTGGGCGTCCGTCAGCTTCACGGAGATGACGGCGGTCAAGCCCTCGCGGCAGTCCTCGCCGGAGACCTTATCGGCGTCGGTCTTGATGATGCCGGTCTTCACGCCGTAGGCATTGAGCACGCGGGTCAGGGCCGTTTTGAAGCCCGTCTCGTGCATGCCGCCCTCCGGCGTGTGGATGTTATTGGCAAACGAGACGATGGTCTCGTTATAGCCGTCGTGGTACTGCAGGGCGACCTCGGCCTCGGCGTCGCGGCGAACGCCCGCCATATAGACGACCTCCTCGTGCAGGGGCGTCTTGTGACGGTTGTGCCAGAGGACGAACTCGCGGATACCGCCCTCGTAGCACATGGAGTCGGACGGACCGTCCTCCGTGCGGCGGTCGGCGATCTCGATGCGCAGGCCGGCGTTCAGGAAGGCCTGCTCGCGCATACGGGTGTGGAGCGTCTCGTAGTCGTAGGTGAGGGTGTCGAACATCTCGGGGTCGGGCTTGAAGGTGACAATGGTGCCGTGCCTGTCCGTATCGCCGATGATGCGCATTTCCTGCGTGATATTGCCGCGGGCGAACTTCATCTGATAGATCTTGCCCTCTTTATGGACCTCGACCGTGAGCCACTCGGACAGGGCGTTGACGACGGACGCGCCGACGCCGTGCAGGCCGCCGGAGACCTTATAGCCGCCGCCGCCGAATTTGCCGCCCGCATGCAGGACCGTATAGACGACCTCGAGCGCGGGGCGGCCGGTCTGGGCCTGAATGTCCACGGGGATGCCGCGGCCGTTATCGGTGACGGTGATGGTGTCGCCGGGGTTGATCGTCACGGTGATGTGGGTGCAGTAGCCCGCGAGGGCCTCGTCGATGGCGTTGTCCACGATCTCATAGACGAGATGGTGCAGGCCGCTGGCGGACGTCGAGCCGATATACATGCCCGGACGTTTCCGGACGGCCTCCAGCCCCTCAAGGACCTGGATCTGTGAGGCGTCGTATTCCTGTTCCACAGTCGTATTCAGCAGTTCTTCAGACATGAATTGTGTTCTCCTTTTGTTCCATGCGCTTTTCCAGAATTCCCGCGTTGAACTGCGTGAGATACACGCGGTCCATGCCGAATTCCTCGGTCAGGAGGAAGCTCTTCGGCAATGCGCCGGAGACGTCGACCACCTGACCGCCCTGCTCCGCGGCCGTTAAAAACGCGCGCGTGTCGCGGGAGCAGGTCGTATTGTCCAGATCAAAGATCCCGATGAGGGTGCGGTCCCGCACGGCCATATCGCCGCCGATGGATAGATACATTACTGCGCCCCTCCGATGGTGCCGCTGCAGATGGACAGCACCTGACCGAGACTGGTCAGGCGGTCCGTTTCACAGCAGGTGATAAAGACCTGCCCCTCGCGGAGCTGGTTCAAAACAAAGTCCTGCCGCCCGGCATCCAGCTCGGACAGCACGTCGTCGAGCAGCAGCACGGGCGTTTCGCCCGTTCCCTGCCGCAGCAGGGCGCGCTCGGCAAGCTTGAGGGAGATGACAGCCGTGCGCGTCTGCCCCTGCGAGGCGAACTGCGCCACGGGCAGGCCGTTGATGACGGCCTCGAAGTCGTCCTTATGCGGGCCGGACAGGCACTGCGCGCTCTCGAGCTCGGCGCGGGCGTGGCTGCGCTGATGCTCCTGCAGCTGGGCGCAGAGCGTCTCGGGCGGGGCAAAGGGATCCGTCACGGTCGAGACCGTGCGGTAGGTCAGCTCGAGCGTCTCGCTGTCGCCGGAAAATTCCCGGTGATAGCGCGCGGCCTCCTGCGCCAGCGCCTTGACATAGCGGGCGCGGTACGAAATGACGAGCGCGCCCGTCTGGGCCATGCGGAGGTCATACTCCGGCAGGACCTGCAGGAGGGAGGGATTGTCATAACGCTCGCGCAGCAGGGCGGACTTCTGGTCGAGCAGGCGGCCGTATTCGGCCAGCGCGGCCTCGTAATTCGGACGGAGCTGGCAGATGACGCCGTCCATGAGCCTGCGGCGGCCGGCCGCGCCCTTTTTGAGGATCATAAGGTCCTCCGGGCAGAACAGCACGCTCGTGAGCACGCCGGAAAGGGCGGCGCGGCTGCGCTGCCTGACCCCGGCGAGCTACAGCTGGCGCGGCCGCCTGCCGGAAAACAGCACGGCGCGCAGCTCGCGTGTGCGCTCCTGCGACTGCACCTGCGCGCGCAGCTCCGCAAAATCTGCGCCGAAGCGGATGAGCTCCGCCTCGCGGCGGGTGCGGAACGAGCGGCCCGTGGAGAGATAGCTGACGGCCTCGAGCAGGTTCGTCTTGCCGTTGGCGTTCCCGCCGACGAGGAGATTCACGCCGGGGACGAACTGCGCCTGCGCATCCTCGTAATTCCGGAAGCCGCGCAGGCTGAGGCGGTCAATCTGCATGCGCGGCGCGGACGCAGTAGGTCACGCCGTCAAACCGGACGTCGTCGCCGGGACGGAGCTTTTTGCCGCGCATGGTGCACGGCTCGCCGTTGACGAGCACCTCGCCGTTCTGGATGAAGTTTTTCGCCATGCCGCCGGACGGGACGGCGTTTGCCAGCTTCAAAAAGCTCTCCAGCTTGATAAATTCCGTGGTGATGACCACGGGGACATCCTCGGCGGACACCCGCCGGACACGAACTTTCATACGGTTGTTTCTCCTTGCTTTCGGCTCCGCAGCAGGAAAAGGACGGCGGAGACCGAGGTGATGACGTTCGTCAGAACGTAAACGTAATTGCGGATAAAGAGGCTGTAGACCGCCCACATCATCGTGCAGACGGCCGTGGCGGCCTTGATCCAGCGGGCATTGCACCGCGGGTGGACGATGACGGCGGAATAGAGGGCCGTGGCCAGAACGGGAAGCAGGCCGTACCACTGAAAGCCTCCCGCAAACGTGACCGCCGCGCCGAGTCCCAGCGCCGCCGCCACGAAAAAGATCTGCCAGAAGCGGTTCAATTTGCCGAACAGCAGAATGGCGAGGTCACGCACGAGGTTCACGGCCTCCTGCACCGCGCCGCTCCAGCCGCGCAAAAGCGAGCAGGCCGCCATGGAAAGGGCGTGGTTCACGGACTGGACCGCGAGGATCTTTCTCCGGCTGCGCAGGGCGGTGCTTGCCAGCATCGCGCACATGCCCACGCCGGAGAGGATATTGCTGACAAGAAAAGGAACGTTCATCCGGTCTTAGCTGTTGCTGCGCAGGCGGACCGGCAGGACCATATAGGCAAAGTCATATTTTTTGTCGCACGGGGTGAAGACGATGGGGCTCAGGCCGTTCTGCAGCTCCAGCGTGACCTCCTCACTCGGGATGACGCGCAGCGCATCGAGGAGGTAGCGGCTGTTGAAGCCGATCTCCAGCTCGCCGCCGTTCCCGGCGATGGAGCAGGTGTCGTGCGCGGAGCCGATGGTGTTCGCCGTGCGGAAGTCGGCCATATTGTCGCCGAAGACGCAGCGGACGGGGCTTTTGACCTTTTCGGAGATGATGAGGCTGACGCGCTCGATGGAGGAGGTCAGCTCCGCGACGTTCGCGGTGAGGACGGTGCCGCAGTTTGTGGGGACAACGCGGCGCCAGTCGATGAATTCGCCCTCAAGCACGCGGCTGACGAGCAGGGCATCTCCGATGGAGAAGAGAATGTGCTTATCGCCGAGCGTGAAGGTAACGGGCTCGTCGGAGTCCTCGAGAATGCGCTCGATCTCCTTGAGGCCGGCGGCGGGGACGACGAATTTCAGGGTATGGTTCGCGGCGTTTTCCGTGTGCCAGGTGCGGCGGGCCAGCCGGAAGCTGTCCACGGCGACCATGGTGACGGAATCCTCCGTGACCTCCATCAGGCAGCCGGTCTGGATGGGGCGGGCCTGATTTTCGGACACGGAGAAGATCGTGCCGGAGATCATGGCCTTCAGCGCGGACTGCGGCATGGTCACGCCGCTCTTGCCGTTGACGTCCGGCAGCTCGGGATAGTCCTCGGAATCCATGGCCGTGATCTGGAAGAAGGCCGCGCCTGCACGGATGGAGACCTGCTGCTTGTGGTCGACGGTGATGGAGACCATCTCATCCGGCAGCTTCCGGACGATATCAAAGAACAGGCGAGCGGGCATGACGCACGAGCCTGCCTCCTGGATCTGGGCACCGACGTGGACGGTGATGCCCGTTTCCAGATTGTAGCCCGTGAGCTGCAGCGCGACGCCCGCCCGGAGAAGCACGCCCTCGAGACAGGGAATGGTGCTCTTCTGTGCGACGGTGCGGCTCGCAACGGACAGGGCAGAGACCAGCAGCGCTTTTTCACAGGTAAACTTCATAACAACACTCGCTTTCTCTATCTGAGAAGATAGGTAGGATAATTTTTAGTATTCGTAGTCCGTAGGCAAAACTTATGTGCAAAAGTCCCGCAAGCCCAGAAATCCCAATGCGCGGCCATGCACATGGGGCTGTGGAAAAAAGAGAGCGTTCTGAACAGGGCTTGTGCGGAAAGATCGGGCAAAAATCTGTGAACAGGAAACTTCTGCACATTGCACAGGGGGTGTGCAGAAAAATTTGGGCAGAAAAGGGCAGGAAAGGTGCTGCCGATAAGCTCAGGCCATCGCCAGAATGGCAAGCGCCGCCTTTTCGTGTCATTCCGAGGAGCGAAGCGTCCTTGGCTCTCCCACTGGGAGAGCTGTCACCGAAGGTGACTGAGAGGGCCTTGCAGGCACTTTTGAATGGCAATAGCAATCAAGGGGAGGGCTGATTTTCCCTCTCAGGCGGCTGCGCCGCCAGCTCTCCCAAAGGGAGAGCCAAGCTGCGCAATGACAGGTCTGGGAACCTGCCGCATCCGGGCGTTTACAGCCGGGAGTTGATATTCGACGTGATATCGCGGATATTATCCTGCAGGCCGTTGGAGGAATTCGGCAGCTCCTGCTCGACCTTTTTCAGGGCATAGAGGACGGTGGTATGGTTCTTGCCGAATTCCTTGGCGATATCGGGCAGCGACAGGTTCGTCAGCTTGCGGATGAGGTACATGGCGACCTGGCGGGCCTCGGCCGTGCCCTTGTTCTTCAGGGTGCTGCGCAGGGTGCTCTCGTCGATGGAGTAGAAGCGGCAGACCTCGCTGATGATGAGGTCCGGCGTGGGGATGGCCTGCGTTTTGCCCTTATACATATCCTTGATGGCGCGCGAGACGTTCGTGATGTCCAGCGGCATGCCGGTCAGGTCGTGGTAGGCCTTGATCTTCTTGACGGTGCCCTCGATCTGACGGACGTTGTTCGTGATGTTTTCGGCAATGTAGTCCACGACGTCCTGCGGCAGCTCGATGCCCAGCTCCAGCGCCTTTTCGCGCGTGATGATGAAGCGCGTCTCATAATCGGGCGGCTGGACGTCCACGATGAGGCCCCACTCGAAGCGGGTGCGCAACCGGTCCTCCAGACGGACCATGTCGCCGGGAACGCGGTCGGACGTCAGGACGATCTGACGCTTGTTCTCGTAGAGCGAGTTGAACGTATGGAAAAATTCCTCCTGCGTGGCGTCCTTGCCCGCGATGAACTGGATATCGTCCATGAGGAAGAGGTCGGCGTTGCGGTATTTGTCGCGGAACTCGAAGTTCTTGCCGCTGCGGACGGCGTCGATCAGCTCGTTTGTGAACTGGTCGCCCTTGATGTAGACGATGTTATAGTCCGGGTGCTCGCGCTGGATCTGGTTGGCGATGGCATAGAGCAGGTGCGTCTTGCCGAGGCCGGACTCGCCGTAGATGAACAGGGGGTTATAGGCGTCGGCGGGGTTATCCGCGACGGCGCGGGCGGCGGAAAACGCGTGCTGGTTCGAAGAACCGACGACGAATTTATCGAACGTATACTGCGAGTTGAACTCGACGAAATTGCGGTTTTTCTTGTTTTTGGAGTACTGCGGCAGCTCGGTCTCGTCGAGGACGACGACCTCGACCTCCGTCTGGAACTGGTCGCGCATGGCCTCGCGGATCTGATCGATATAGCGCTTGACGATCACGTCCTTGCGGAACGGCGACGGCGAGTAGATGACGAGCTTGCTTTCCGTCAGCTCGATGACCTCGGCATCGTCAAAATACGAGGCGATCGCAATGGCCGGGGAATGCTGCTCCAGATAGGAAAGAACGCGTGACCATACATAGGCGTTGGAATACATAGAGGGCTCCTTTCCTGCATAGTTATTCCTTCTAATTTTACCACAAAAGCGGTCGTTATGCAAGTAGACACATTATATAAAAAGGACATCCAATGGCGGAGATTCTTAACGTTCTTTTGGAAGGTACCGGTCGAAGGTTGTCAAATCGGCTCGAAGGTGCTATAATGGGTCAGCAAAATCAAAGGCAGCCCGCACAGCGGAAGGTTTTCGCTGAATCGCGCGGTGCTGCCCGGAAAATCGGAATGACGGAGGACAACGCGATGTTCCACATCACGCTCATCACGGTCGGCAAGCTCAAGGAGCGCTATTACGCGGCAGCGGCGGACGAGTATATCCGCAGGCTCGGGGCCTACTGCAAATTCGAGCTGATCGAGCTGCCGGAGTGCCGCCTGCCGGACGATCCGAACGGAACGCAGATCGCAGCGGGCCTTGCGCGCGAGGCGGAGCAGATCGAGGCAAAGCTCCCGCGCGGCGCGTGGTTCTGCGTGCTCACGCCGGAGGGGACGGAGCTTTCGTCCGAGGGTCTGGCCGAGCGTCTGCAGGCGGAAAAGCTCAACGGCCGCAGCGCGGCGTGCTTCCTGATCGGCTCGTCGTTCGGCATCGACGCGCGCATCAAGCGCATGGCGGATTTCCGCCTGTCGTTCAGCAAAATGACGTTCCCGCACCACCTCATGCGCGTCATGGCGCTCGAGCAGCTCTACCGCGCGGAGAGCATCCTGGCAGGGACGAAATATCATAAGTAAGGGACGGATTTCCGCGCCCCTTTCGCCGGGGAGGCTTCCATTTGCGCCATTGCGAGGCGCGAAGCGCCCTTGGCTCTCCCTCTGGGAGAGCCAAGTGACGCGGCGTCCTGAGCGTGCAGCGCGAGAAAGTGCCCTTGGAGTGCAAGCTCAAGTTGGCAGTGACGGATTCGCCGGGGGCTTTCCTGTGACCCAACCGGGTTCGGTGCAATCACACCCGAAAGCCCGTCTCTTCAGTTACGCGCTATTATATGAAATTCTGACGGAAAGTGGGAAAATCCCTGCTTTCCGCATTTTGACATGCTCGAAATCCCTTTTTCCGGAGGTGTATCATGGAGCTGATCCTCGATCTTCTGCGGCGGCTGCCCGATTATCCCCGCCTGCGGACCGCGCTGGAGAGCGCGCAGGCCGTCGGCGTGTCCGGCGCGGCGCAGATCAACCGTTCCCATCTCATCGCGGCCCTCTGCCGCGACACGGCCCGGCCCGCCGTGGTCGTCTGCCAGGATGAAATGGCCGCACGGCGCACGCAGAGTGAGCTTGCCGCCTTCCTCGGCGCGGAGGCCCCTATCCTGCCGACGCGCGACCTGATGTTTTATGACGCCTCCGCCATCTCGCGCGGCTGGGAGCAGCAGCGCCTGCGCTGCCTTTACGATCTGGCGCGCGGCAAAACGCCCCTGCTCCTGACGACGCTCGAGGCGTTTTCCCTGCGCACGATGCCGAAGGCGCAGCTGTTCTCCGCCGCGATGCGCCTGCTGCCCGGCGCGCAGCTCGAGCTGGACGAGCTGATCTCCCGCCTGGTGCACGCGGGCTACTCCCGCTGCTCCCTCGTGGAGGGCGCGGGCCAGTTCAGCGTGCGCGGCGGCATCGTGGACATCTTCTCCCCGGCGGAGGAGCGCCCGGTACGTCTGGAATTCTTCGGCGACGAGATCGACACCATGGGCTATTTTGACCCCGTCACGCAGCGGCGCGTCGAAAATGCCGATGAGCTCGTCATCCTGCCCGTGGCCGAGACGCTGCCTGCCCTGCACCCCGGCGGCATCGAGGGGCTGGCGCGGGAGCTGGACGGCCTGCCGCCGCAAAACGCCGAACGAGGCTCTGATGCGCACACTGCAGGCTGACGCCGACGCGCTGCGGGGCGGCCTTGCCTTCTCGGCGGCCGACCGCTATCAGGCCCTCATCTATCCGGAGTTCGCCTGCGCGGCGGACTACCTGCCCGCCGAGGCGCTGGTGTTCTTCTGCGACCACGGCAACCTCCGCCGCAGCGCGCAGCGCGCGCAGGAGGAGCTGGGCATGATGCTCGACAGCCTGCTGCAGTCCGGCCTGCTGTGCGGCGAGCTGTGCGATTTTTCCGCAGACTGGGAGCAGCTGTGCGGCCGCGTGGCCGGGCACGGCGCGGCGTTCTTCGACTCGTTCCTCGCCGCGAGCTACCCGCAGAGCCTGCAGCCGTCGCTGCTCGTGAATGTCACGGCCAAGCAGCTGCCGTCCTACGGCGGCAATCTGGATGCGGCGGCCTCGGACCTCGCGTTCTATCAGAAAAATGACTATGCCTCCCTTGTGCTGTGCGGCAACCGCCGCCGCGGCGAGATCCTCGCCCAGCAGCTGCGGGAGAAGCATCTTTCCGCCTTCCTCGCCTTCCCGCTGGCAAAGCTTCCCGCGCCGGGACAGATCCTGCTGACGGACGGCGCGCTTCCGTTCGGCATGGAATACCCCGACCTGCGCTTTGCCATCCTGACGGAAGGCCAGCTGCTGGCGCAGACCGCTCAGAAACCGCGCAAAAAGCATCAGAAAGCGACCAACCGGCAGAAGCTCAGCTCGTTTACGGACCTTTCGCCGGGCGACCTCATCGTGCATGAGTACCACGGCATCGGCCGCTATGTCGGCATGGAGCAGATCCGCGTCGACAGCATCGTCAAGGACTATGTCAAGATCGCCTATCAGGGCACGGACACGCTGTATGTCCCGGCGACGCAGCTCGACCTCATCTCCAAATACATCGGCGGCGGCGAGGACACGGTCGTCAGGCTCAACAAGCTCAGCGGCGACCAGTGGCAGAAGACGAAGGCCCGCGCAAAATCCGCGGCCAAGGACCTTGCCGCCGGGCTCATCCAGCTCTATGCCGAGCGCAGGCGCCGCATGGGCTATGCCTTCGCGGCCGACACGCCGTGGCAGGCGGAGTTCGAGGATAACTTCCCCTACGCCGAGACGGACGATCAGCTGCGCTGCATCGAGGAGATCAAGGCGGACATGGAGTCGCCGCAGCCCATGGACCGCCTGCTGTGCGGCGACGTCGGCTTCGGCAAGACCGAGGTCGCGCTGCGCGCGGCCATGAAGGCCGTGCTCGACGGCAAGCAGGTCGCCATCCTGGTGCCGACGACCGTGCTGGCGCAGCAGCACTACACGACGGCCCTCAACCGCTTCCGCGGCTTCCCCGTGAACATCGGCGCGCTTTCGCGCTTTTCCACCCCGCAGCAGCAGCGCAAGGTCCTGTCCGACCTGCGCACGGGCACGCTCGACCTCGTGGTCGGCACGCACAAGCTGCTGCAGAAGGACGTGGAGTTCCACGACCTCGGCCTTCTCATCGTGGACGAGGAGCAGCGCTTCGGCGTGACGCACAAGGAAAAGCTCAAGGAGCTGGCCCGCGGCGTCGACGTGCTCACGCTCTCGGCCACGCCCATCCCGCGCACGCTCAACATGGCCCTGTCCGGCCTGCGCGACATGTCCACCATTGAGGAGCCGCCGCATGACCGCTACCCCGTGCAGACGTTCGTGCTGGAATATGCCGAGCCGGTGCTGATCGACGCCATGCGGCGCGAGATCGAGCGCGGCGGGCAGGTGTATTATCTGCACAACCGCGTCGAGAGCATCGAGCAGTGCGCCGCGCGCATCAAGCGCGCCCTGCCGGACGCCGAGATCGCCGTCGCCCACGGCAAAATGAGCGAGGAGGAGCTCAGCGACGTCATGCAGCGCATGGACGAGGGCGAGGTGCAGATCCTCGTCTGCACGACCATCATCGAAACGGGCATCGACATTCCGAATGTCAATACCTTGATCATTGAGGACGCCGATAAGCTCGGCCTTGCCCAGCTGCATCAGATCCGCGGGCGCGTCGGCCGCAGCAGCCGCCATGCCTATGCCTACCTGACGTTCCGCCGCGGCAAGGTCCTCACGGAGATCGCCGAAAAGCGGCTGAACGCCATCCGCGACTATGCGGAGTTCGGCTCCGGCTTCAAGATCGCCATGCGCGACCTCGAAATTCGCGGCGCGGGCAACCTGCTCGGCGCGGCACAGTCCGGCCACATGATCTCCGTCGGCTATGACCTCTACCTCAAGCTGCTCGAGGAGGCCGTGCTCGAGGAGCGCGGCGAGCCGTCGCCGGAGGAGAGCGCCTGCACGGCCGACCTCGACGTCACGGCGAACATCGACAAGGCCTATGTGACCTCGGGCGAGCAGCGCATGGACCTCTACCGCCGCATGGCGGGCATCCGCTCGCAGAGCGATGCCGACGAGCTGCTCGACGAGATCGTCGACCGCTACGGCGACCCGCCCAGGGGCGTCATGAACCTCATCGACATCGCCCTGCTGCGCGCCCGCGCCAGCGCCGCCGGCATCCGCGACATCGCCCAGAAGGGCCGCACGCTCCGCTTCCGGCTGGCGCAGTTCGACTTTGCCGTCGTCTCCCGCGTGGCCGGGCAGTACCAGAAGCGCATGTTCGTCGAGCCGAAGAGCGACGAGCCTGCCATCACACTCCAGCTGACCGCGAAGGAGGATCCCCTGCAGGCCGCGGAGAGGTTCGTGAAGACCTATCAGGGAGAGTAGAAGCTGCACGCTTTGCAGCACCGAGGCATGCGGCAAGCGCAACACGGGATACAGCGGTGTACAGACACGGTACACAATTCCTCGCCTTGCGATCGTTCGGTGAATCATAACGTGCTTCGATCGTCCGCAATGGTGAGCGGATAGCCGTAATTGCCGTCCTCCATCCGGAACCCGCCCTTGAGATCCGCCTGCCATATGTCGTTGCAGGCATCCTTCTCGGACCGCCTGAGCGCCCTGCACCTCCGGGACTCCTCCATGCGGATGCAGCCGCGTCGGTGCAGGATGCTGTATACATTGTTTTTGCAGATATGCTCACCATATTGCTGCACTGTACACGACATTTTCTTGCTTACCGCCCCGAAGATTTTCTCAAAAAATTCTTCGCCTTCCCCTCTTGACAAAGGCAAAAAATATGATTATAATCAGCTTGTCAAAAAAGTCCCTTTGGACTTTTTCGCCAAGCTGCTTCCAGAATTG
>ERZ1106978.1150-NODE-1150-length-15787-cov-303.695716_pt1 | contig 15787 bp, 15 predicted proteins | sample MGYA00403689_ERZ1106978 | MGnify/ENA primary metagenome ERZ1106978 (study PRJEB35170, sample SAMEA104062434) | human gut metagenome | biome: human gut; feature: human-associated habitat; material: faeces | place: Denmark | collected 2012-08-02 ...
AATATGGCAACTATTATTCGTCAATCATATATCGACAAGATAGAAAGGTATCTTGGTAAGGAGACTATCATCGTATCCTCAGATTGGGCACACAGTATGTTCCCGATCTGAGGATTCTTTTACTCCTCCCCATTCAGGCATTCGCCCGTCTCATAACTCTTCGTCATATCCTTTAAGATACCAATCATCTCCTGCCTCAAGCTCTCAGGCTTCAGTACGATGAGGTTTCTGCCATGCCACAACAGTTCCTGAAGGAAATCACGACTGGGGCGAACGGTGAGGGTATATTCCCGATACATTCCGTCTTTCGACTCCTTCACTTTCTGCTGACTCTCGTGCAGCGGAACCTCCTCGATGTAATTGTATTCCGGATAGAAGGCACGGATGCGGATTTTCTCTACGGGGACATCTTCCATCCGATAGATGCCAAAGCAATCTTCATAATAATTCTCTGGAGTCAGGAACTTCTTCATCTTTGCCGGCAACGGATGCTTCTCGCAAATAAGCTTCAGGAAACTGATGCGGTCAAAAGGAAGACAGCGAACGAGTTTTCTCACATCTTCCTCTGCACTTGAATTGGCTTTCCCTTCGGACGCCGAACGTTGTTTCTTCACTCCCACAACGTACCATCTCTGCTTGTAGTATCTCACGAAAGCCGGTTGTAGCACGATATCGCTCTCAGCTCCGAACCCCGAAACGTATTTAAACTTCAGCAGATATTGCTTATCTATCGCAGCAAGAATATCATCCAGATATTCCGTGTTATATGGCGGCGTATCGAGCATCACCTTGTTATGAAATTTCAGCATATCACCAAGCGAAGCCAACCGCAGGGAACTCAGCATCCATTCCGTCACATCATCATTAGCAATCGGATCACGCTTCAGATAATACCGATAGCCGTCGCTCTTGTCGCATTCCACAGTAATGCCAAACTGCGACTGGATATTTTCACGATAACGATGAAAGGTACGTTTGTCCAGCTCATCCTCATCCTGATTAGCGTTGGCATCACGCCACTCATTAGCAATCTCCTCAAAGGTAAGATGCTTACGATCCAAGAGGCCTATCAGCCAACTATAGAATTTTACACGATTGTCCATAATCTCTAAAAATCTAATGAATATTTACGAGAAATGCCTAAAAGAAAAGGAGAAAAGATAGCCAACAAAATGGTAATGCTAAATGCTGGCGTTTCTGACTTTTGTCATATACCAATGCGCGATACACTTGTGCCCGATGCTTGAAATGAACTGTGAACAAACTCGTCTCTTTGCATGAAACACATGAATTTTTAATAATGCTAACACAGACCTATTGCCTGATGTCAGTTTCTTGCTGCCTCTATCTTTTCTCCGAAAATTTTAATCTACTCAATGAGAATTTCAATCCTCGCTCCATTATCGGGGCAAGTCTTGCAAATCTACCAAATCTACAGTCCAGTTCAAACTCTGAATTTTCAGGTCGAGTTCCCGATACTGCTTGGCATAGGTATCAGCCTCCTTACGAAGAGCCTTTATATCTATGGTTCTAACATATTTCAGTTCGTTTCTGCCAAAGCGAGTATCGTTGGCAGCTACATAGTTCACCACCTCTTTCAATGCCTTGACACGCAACGACAAGACGTCTCTCTTGGCTATCAATCGAGTCAAGGAGTTTCCGTCCTGAATTATCTGAACGTTGGTGATGTTGATGCGATAAATCAAGTCTTCCAACTGGACGAGTGCTTCATCCAGTTCCTTGTACAGTTCCTCCACGTTATCGCAAGGTTCATCGCCCTCCTGTACCTTGGCGCTTCCTTGATACGTTCTTTCAGTTGAGCCACTTTCTTCTGCAAGTCGGCTCTGATGCTCAATGCTTCTGCTAACTTCATAATCTTCTATTTTTATATATGACGTTCTAATTTTATTTTTATTGCATCACAAATTATTTTTCACCTTTCCAAACAAGGTACATCCTCAGGCCAATGAGGGTCAGTTTCATTTCCATCATCAGCATAACGAATATCTCGCTGTTCGGATATATTGCGGTCGTATTTCAGTTCCACGTTCACCGTGAAATCATCCATGCGGAGAATATCTGGCAGGCACCAAGGCTCATGAGTATGCAAGGCATGCATCGCATAACAGATACACAAATGGTCGTACGCCTTGTTGTGCAGATAGCCTTCCGCCCACGACGTGCCATCGTCGAGCGTATCAGTCAACTCTCTCAACGTATCCTCTTCGTTGCCGAAAAAGTTGGCAGACGCACCATTCACGATGGTATCCATCTTGCAATGTCCTGTACTGAGCAACTCATCTGTCAGATGAATCATATAGTCGAAGTCGGAACCGTAATAGTCATCATTCTCCAGATGCAAGACCGAGTCTTTGTCAGCATACTCGAATCGAAGCGTACTGTCCAAGTCGTAGCAGAAACGGTCGTCCACCTTGTATGGCGAACGGTAGAGCGTAAGCCAAAGGTTACGGCACTGCTCAAAACACTCCAAGGTGAGCTTGTAGAGTTTGTCGTTCAACTTGCTCAATCGTTCCACCTCGGCAGCAGTAGGATGAAGCATCATCTCGTCGAGCGTCACCTCACGAAGCCCGAGCAAATCGTCCAGCAAATCCCGCTCCGTATCACTGAAGTTACGGAAGAACCCATCTGGATTATTATCCTCACGATTCACCACCTTCTTGATACGACGTTCCACATCTTGCACGATGGCACGCTTATCCTCTATCGTAGACTTTTCTCTTATAAAGTCTACAAATTTGAAGTTAGGCTCCGAACTATAGCTACGGTTGTTCTCAACTTCATCAATCAGTTTTTTCCATTCCTTTTCCATTTACTTCCTCTTTAAAGAATACGTTTCCTTTTTTCCATTGATACACCTCTCGCTCATATCTCAAGCTGACATCCGTCCAAAAATCATCCATACGGAGGATGTCTGGCAAAGAGTAATGCTCATGACTATGGAGCGAGTGAAGGAGATGGCAGATGCAAAATCTGTCGAAAGCCTGATTGTCGAGATAATCCAAATTCCAGTTGGTCCCATCATCAGCCACTAAAGATTCCCCATACGAATACCGCCCACTATCCCTAAAATTGCAATGAAAATGGAGCATATACTCGAAGTCTGAGCCATAATAGTCATCATTATCCATCTTGAGGACGGAATCCTCATCATTCCAACTGAAATCAACGTGCTCCTCCACATCATAATAATCCTCGTTTGCCATCAAGCTCGGTGAGTGCAACAAAGACTTCCAGAGGTTGCGACCTTGCGCAAAGGCATCCTTCGACAGTTCATGAAGTTTATCGTTCTGATGTCCCAAACGCTCGATTTCTTCCACTGTAGGATTTAACATCATCACATTGAGAATCTTTACCCGAGTACTCCAAAGGGAATCAAGCACCTCCCGCTCCTGTTCACTGAACTTACGGAAGCGGAAACTCTTGTCCGCATCATAACGGGCAATCATCTTGATGCGACGCTCTACTTCTTGTACAACTCTGCGCTTGTCATCATCCGACGCTTCGCCCACATAATCCATTAAAGCGAAGAAAGCCTCCGTTTCAAACGGATCTTTCTCAATTGTATCGATAAGTTGAATCCAATTTTCCTTCATCTTCACCTACGATTTTACCATTACTAACTTCTATTATCTTATCATCGCCGAAACTTCCTCCCCGTATCTTGTAGGGAGAGTTTCGCTTCAACGTCTTCTCCAAATACTCCAAGTCTTTGGGACGGAGATGAGTGAGAGCGAAATCCACCTCATTCAGCTGCGACTGATTGCTCAGGGCGAGATGCTGAAGATTGTGGCACATGAAGATGTCCAAGCGACGCAACTTGTCGTTCTTGCTCAAATTCAAAGACACCAAGTCCTTGGCACCCTCGATATGCAACTCCTCCAAGAGTGGATTGGCAGAGAAATCCAACTTCTCGTTTCTTATTTCGTGGAAGTCGATGAACTCCAGCAAAGGATTCTTGCTCACGTCGAGTTTCTCCTCGCCATACCCAGAATAGCCCAAGATACGCAAGTTAGGACATTCCGTGAGAATCACATCCAAGGTTTTCACCTCGAACATGCCACATCCATCAAATCCGATAATGGCATCCTCCTCTTCCGAACAGATGGTAATGGTGTAGTACATGCCCTTCTCAGGATAGGCATGACCTGCCTCCACCCAAGCCAACTTTTCGGAAGCAGGTTTCTGTTTACCTGTCACGACCTGTACCTTTCCATCGCCCCAAGCGATTCTTGCCTTGCTGCCTTTCTTCAGCATCAAGTGCAAGCCTACGGTCTCCCCCATTGTCCAGTCCAAAGTCTGGATATTGATTGTAATCTGTGCCATAATTCCTTGTTTTTAATGTTTACGACGGCAAAGATAATGCAAACGAGCGCAATGAAAGCTTGCTTTCAAATTGCCGAGTGTAGCTTATCTTATGCAAAGGTACAGGTCAGGTGTGTCAAATCGTGGCACAAGCGAGAAAATTATCTCAAAAATCTTTGTATTACCTTGTACCAATAGTCCCAGGAGTAGCCTACGGAAGGATGATTCACCACAAGAGCCTTAACATGCTTGCCACCAGGCATCATGTAGAATCCATTAGGCACCCAAGTGCCTTCCACTTCGATGTCATTGCAATCCACCCAGTGAACATCAGAAACTTGTTTTCGGCGCCAGTGACCGCCAGGCAAATTGTTCCAAAGCCTCTTGCCCCATACGATGATGTACTCAGGTTGGTACTTTTCGATGACCTCGAAGAAAGCCTTGCCAGCCTGGTAATATTGTTCGGCTGTGCCAGCCTCACGAGGACCACCCATCGCTGCTTGCAGATAGTTGAAGAAGATGACCGAGTTCCAAATCTTCAGCCTCATTGCCTGATTTGTCTCCTCACCCACCAACGAACGCTCAAACTTCAAGAAAGTCCGCATCCAGTTCTGCCGTTCCTTATTCTCATTGAGATAATCATCAAGCACCTGCTGTGTAAAGCCCATACACTCGCGATGCAGACGGCAGTCGCCACAATCCGCACAACTCTCATCACAATAGTGGCTCTCGCCCAATATCATGATTCGCTTGCCGAATATCCCCCCGTTTGCATAATCCTTGCCAACGAAGGGTTGAAAGAAAATTTTGCTACTCATATTTTAAAATAATGAAACAATCCAATTTCCCAAGCGAATGGCCCATGATATCACCACATAAATCAACCAGCAAAGCACGATGATGAACACAGCCGTCCAGAAGGCCTTCTTGTTCACCTTATTGATAATCTCCTTGTCATCCTCGATATAGCCAGTAATCAGCTTCAAGTTTTCAACATACGAACGCTTGAACACATCCAGCACATCACCAATATAGAAAGGTATAGCACCAATCAGCACATCCATCAAGATATTATAGATGACAGCCAAAGTCAGCGGAATAGACTTAACCACACAAAGACTGTAATAGATGAATGGAAATGCAAACACGCTCGTCAAAGCATCACCGATACCGACAGGAAGGATGAAGCCAAGGATAGGATCCAAGAACCACTTGTCCATATACTTCGCCGTACCTACCATCAGACGATATGATGGCATGTTCATCATCTTCTCACGCTTTGCAGCTTTTTTATCAGCCATACTGTTCATCGTATTTATATTTATTTATTCTTTATCACTACCTACAAATACTGATGCCTTCATAAAAGAGAAGGTTGCATCAACGAGCCAACCGATGCACGAACCTACTGTAGCTATCCACCAGGCAACATGATAACCTGTAGTACAATTGGTAGCCTTGAAAAGGACATCGCCGTCAAAGAGATGCCTCACCAGATTAGGCAGGAAGAACAATCCATGCGCCAATCCAGCTTGCCATCCATACAATTCCGTACCATTGATGTTGACAAACAATACTGCTGCCACTATAGCAACGATTGGTCGCCAAGGTAGGAACATGAAAACCATTACAAGAAGCCCTATAATTTTATTCATTTTTCGTTATACTTTATTTATGCTATGATTTCATCTATACAGACAACTATCTTTTAGATACATCTTGTTGTTCCTAATCTCAGTTGGAGTAAGTTTCTCTTTACGATAATCCTTCAAGGAATCCTTCTGCACCTGAAATCTACCCGTTTCCACAAAGATCAGGCTCTTGTGAATCCTCGTCTTGGCACGTTCCTCCATCCATTCTCTGCCTTTAGCGAGAGAAGACATATACCAATATCTCGTCTCAGCCCAAGCATTCCTTGTAGGTTGCACAGTACCATGAATGAAGTCACGATAAACGGGAAGCGAGAGACCAGTTAGCCAACAAACCAGGACCGAATCCCCCTTAGCCATTAGCGTCATGTCCGACAACATCTGTTGCATGGTCATCTTCTCCGACTTCCGCCAAAGCATCCTCCTATCCATATATTCATTCTTCTCAGCCTCCTTCTTCTTTTGCCAATAGCCATGAGGGTTCAAGAAGAACCAATAGCCAAATAACACTACCAGCACGGCAATCACTACCAATGCCAACCTACACACTCTTTTCTTGATGTTCTTTTCCATTGTTACATTACCTTATATAGTTATACATTTGATTTCGGCTGCGAAATAACTATACAGGTGTGTCAAATGGTGACAGAACATCAAGAAAAAACAGTTTTACAAAGTAAAAAAGTCACTATTTTTTTGGATAATCAACTACTTCCGAAATCTTTACTTCTCCATCTACTATTGTCTCAAACTTGATTTTTGAAGGTCGTTTGGAATCGCCATCATATATAAGTTCCCGTCGCGATATAATCTCTTTAGCACCATTGTCTTGCGCATCCATAATGAGAGCTTCTTCACGACTTTCTAAACTTCTCCATTCTCCACCACTTCTTTGCCATTCATTGTCCATAGGAACAAGATTTATGACTTCGTCTATTCCACCTTGGTTCTTCTGGAGTATATGACCGGCATCTTCTTTGTTTGAATCCAACCCATCTTTTAACTTATCGACAAGTTTTCTTCTATCATCATTCAAATCTGTCTTTGCATCATCTGTAGGTATGGTTCTATCCTGTTCCGCTAAAACTGTTCGCCCTAATTCATCTGTTTTAAATGTCGAAGTTCCATCAATTACGTATGTTTTATTTGGCATTGGTTCATCCAAGAACATATTAGGAGCCTGATTAATTTTTCCTTCTGAGCATCCAGAATTTCCATATACAAAATCCCCCTTTATTGTAATTCGAGAGTTTTCTGCGGAAGGATCATCCATATAGATTTCCAAACTTCCATCTTTTTTCTTCTCACAAACAAGTTTATCTCTCCAGTAGTCGTCATTTTGGAAACAGCGTCCATCTTCAAAAGTACTACTAATATTGTCGTATATTTCTGGATGATTCTCTTTTAACCAATCCAACGCTTCTTGTCCTTCAAAGTGCTCCGTGACATTAAGTTCCATCTTTTCTGTAAACAAGTCTGACGTCCTAGAAGAATCATCCATAGAAGAATCCTCAAATTTCAAGTCAGTATCTATAAAAAGATCACCTTCGCGTTTATTACTTTTCGAGACTGGTTCATCGAATATACGACCTTCCAATCGCCCCTGCAATCCCTCCTGATTATTTGATGTCTTCCAATCAGAAAAGTCTTTGAGTGCATCTGGTTTAAATTCCATACTCATATTTATCAAATATTAAAATTAACTATTTAGAATTGTTTATAAGCCATTCTTCAGCCATTTTTTTATTAGCAGAAGAATGCAATGAGAAGTCGGCAAACAGACATTTCAAGCAATATCGACAAGACACATAATCAAGAGGGACTCTTGTCTTAACCAAATCAGTCAGCTTCTTGTTTAGTTCCTTGCTTTGACAATATTGTCTTACACATTTTTCAAATTCTTTACGAATACCCAAGAGGTCTGTCAACAATGACGATAGGTCGTAAATGCTAACACTATTCCACAAAGAAATGTGGTTGTTCTTCTTATATTCCTCTATCGTATCCAACAAAGCCATTCGCACCTTCGAAGGCATATTAAAAGCCCTTACAGACTTTTCTATTTGAATGATATCAAAGGCTTTTTGGGTATTTTCAGTTTGACCTGCCAACAAAAACTCTATTATATTCTTAATGTCATTTTTTGAATTCAATTCAAGTATAGAGTCTTTTTGTTCATTGAAAATTACTCGTGAATCCTCCATTCTGTCTATCTTGCACAATACAGGACTGACCCAATCATTCTGATAGACAACAGCGACTCCTGTTGGCAGTTTGGCTATTTCGTCTATTTGCTTATCATTCATTCCGGCTGCCTTTCCTGACACTTTGCGATCATCCTCGTCCGGCAATCGCATCACGATTTTGGTGTTAGTGTTTTTTATTGCAGCCTTATCTACAGATGTCGGTGACTGGTCTACAATAACAAAACCTTCACCATAAGTACGCATTTCAGCAATAGCATTCGTTATCATTTCCACAGACTTGCCAGCCATGTTACTGCCTTCTTGTGATTGCTCTGTTGACACTCTTTTCAATATGTTGTGAGCTTCTTCAAGCACAGTCAAATGCTTCAAGGCTGAATTTGGAGTATTTGCCCCTGTCATTCTGTACTCACTTAACCGCATTATCAGGATACCCATTATCAATGATTTTGTTTCTTGCGAGCCCACACGACTCAGGTCAATGATACAGTTCTCGTCGAATAAGACCATATTAGATAGTTCATTTACAGAGAAAATTTCACCATTCAAACCATTCGTCAGCGACTCCACACGTGTCAACAGCGCACCTGAATAATTACTCTTCACTTCTTCAGAGTATGCTGATTCGGTAATTACCTTTTCCAAAGACAGGAACAAATCCAGGAAAGAAGGGTATACATCCTCACCTCGTGACAGTCTGTTAATGGACAAACGCAAATCCCAACCACAGCTTTCGTAAGCATCAAGCATCGCTTTTTTCAGAACAGCAGGCATTGCTGAATACATCGGCCAGCAAACATTGAAAATCTCGGTAAGACGGTCTATGTGCTCCAGTACATGAACACCAGTAGGAAAACTGAATGGATTGATGCGGAGCAATGGCATTATCAATGGATTGGTGCCAAATACGTTCACATCGCCAAACACGTTCTTGTATTCACCTTTGGCTGGTTCTATGACCAAAAATTTAGCCCCAACTTGCTTGGTTTCGTTTATCAATTTATAAATAGTCTCACTCTTTCCACAACCTGTGGAACCCGTAACAAATACATGTTGTGTCAGACTTTTCACGTCAAGTTTGACATGATTCTCGGTATACGCTTTTCCCAAATCAAAAATGCAGCCTAAAGACACTTCACGCTTAATCACACTTTCATTATTGCGTATCACTTCCTTTGCCAAAGAGACATGCTCTACGACAGGGAAGCCAGGTACCGACTTATGAGGCAGACTCAACAACATAGCCAATTCCTTACTGCTCAACAATGACGAATTTTCTACCTTTATGTTTTCACCATTCACTGTCAAGTTGTTCCTGAATACCGGATGCGATAAATGACAAACTGAATTGGTCAGCATTTTCATTTTCTGAGAATTATCAATCCATGAGTTTATGGCTGAAGTCTCTACTCCCGACTCCTCACCTTGCATGATAGACTTGAAAATCGTGGCGGCAGATTCGGCTGAAGCAAAATCATTATCATACGAGAAGAAATATGAAGCGACGGACCATAGACCAGTGCTTTCGGACATGGAAATTCTTTCCAGTTCCTGGTCGATACGTTTCATCAACTCCTCTATGTGTTTGTTGTGAATAGTCAGCGTATAGTTTTTGCTAGAGCCAATAGTTGCGGTTTTGCCCAACGAGTCCGTGAAAGTCTCAGAATGCGACTCTACGTCAGACATGCTTCTGTTCTCCGTATCGCTTTGCGAAGTTCCGTATGTGTCTGTTGTACCAGTTGTTTTGCTTTTTCCTGCTGCACCTACCGCAGACATTGCACCACCTGCAGCCATGAGAGGCATACCGATTGCAGCTCCAGCATCAGTAGACATCAATCCAAAACCAACAGCTGACAAAACCCCTCCCAATACACTACAGCAAACTGCGGTTTTACTTTTCTTCGTCTCACTATCGCTTTTGCTGTGCGAACTGCTTGTTCCGTTTGTATGACTTTCACCAATGGTATGTGTCTTAGTCTTTCCTTGTGTCACACCCTTGCTCCTATTAATGGCATTCGCCAAAGACTCGTTGGTAGAATATGCCAACTGTTGCGTAGCCATTGGCGATAACTGGCTATAAATCGTTTCATAGCCATTTCTTATCTCCGTCACAACATCCGTCGTAAGATTAGAAGCAAGAATAATGGCAGTATACCGCTTACCCTGCATCGCTTGAGCCAGTTTCTCTGTACCCTGCACATAGTTTTTGTTGTCATACTTGCCGTCTTCATCCTTAAATGCCGGAATACCAACATACGAACTCAATGATGACGCATTTGATATTCGCCTTAACACCTGTTCCTGCAAAGATGATTTTTTACCCTTTTCGACAATAGAACAGTCATCTATGTCAATGCCTGGAAATTGCCCCACTAAAGAAGACTTGAATGTGTCGGCGACAGAAGCTGTCGTACGCTTAGGATCATTATTCTTTACTCCTAAATAGAAATCGGTCTTATCACGATAGCCGTCAATGACAAGGAACACAGAACAATCTGCAAATGACATAGAACTTATGGCACTTATAAACTTGTCCGTTGCAAATTCATCCTCCTCATACACCATTCTGTTTATTTTGAACAGAACAATACTATAGTCCACGCCCTCCGCCTTTGGCATGGACACTATATCCATGCTGTCCAAACGCTTCAGATAGCTTTTGAGAACTACATCATCTACCAAATTGAGAGCATTTTTTGCCGTGTCAATCTGCTGACGATATTCACGCAGATCCGAGGGAGAGGTTTCTATAACCTGCTGCACAGGCATTTCGGAACCTGCGTTTTTTATTTCCTCATACTTATCTGCAGAACGTCCGAAAACTTCATCCAAAGCAGACTTATCCTCGGAGCCGTTGCCCATGTTATCGTAAATTGTACTCATTTTCTCGAATCATTAATAGTAATCAATACTCCACCAATAAGCACTGCGCCACCAACCAAAGTCAATAGTGTCTTACCAACACAAAGTCCGACAATGGTCAAAACTGCACCACCTGTAGCGACAGACATAGAAACGGTCTTTTTGCTACGTTTTGCTTTTTCCCTTGGCTGATGGTGACTCGATGTCTGCATCTTAGTCTTCTTATCTTCCTCATCCAACGAAGCCATCTTGTCTTTTCCGACAATTTCTATGACAGCCTGATAAAAGGCTAGCTTTTCCACAGAGAAGTTGGAATCCAAGTCACTCTTCACAATGAACAGGAAGTTCTCGTCCCATTGCTCTTTAGGCAAAACCTCATACCTCGCCTCTCGATTCTCCTCAAACAGATTGCTCAAGTTAGCCTTCGCATAATTCAGCATCTCTGCGAAGGCCTTGCCTCGGGGATCCAAAAGCAACTCGTTTGAAAGTGACAAGCGTACTTTTCTTACATCACCACTCTTTACTGAGTCTATAAATTTCTGTTTCATTGTTTTCTTGATTTAGAAGTTTATCAATCCGTTTACTCTTTCTATTATTTCCTTCATCCATTCGAGGTCGCTCTCTTGTTTTGCAATCTCCGCCTTTGTCTGCAGGGAAGTCTCCGTACTCTGCTTTAGCTCATTCAGTTTGCTTTGCAGATTTTGGTCTATCTTTACCAGAAAGCCTTTCAGTTGTTCTTTTATTCGCACACTTTCTTTTTTAGCATGTTTTTCTGCAGCAATTCTGGCTTCTTCCAATTGGTCCTGTATCGGCTCAAAATAGTCGCAGACAACATTACTCATATTAACATACTCTACATAATTCGCCTCCCACTCAGTGACCTTCTTATCATACCACTTAGTCTCATATCTATCAGTACCCCAATTCCAAGGTTCCCAAAACCAATTAGTTTTTTTCTCCTTATATGAAACACGCTTTGTACGGGTCACATTTTTGCCTTCATCCACCGTTTGTGTTTGGCTTCGGAGCAATTTGTCCACATCAGCAATGTCTTCTGCAACAAAATCCAAAGGTTTAAGCGTCAGTTTTGAGTCAGTCATAGCCAGACCAAGATCCTTTATGTAACTTACATATTGTTCTATAATGTCCTCGTAGAGATCTCTATAGCCTCTTTCAAGAATAGAATTTGTATGTGAATCCAATTGGTTGAGTATAGACTGACTCTCTCTTTCCACCTCGGCTACTTGTCTTATCGCATCAGACTTTCGCACCTTCGTGGAGTGACTGTAACGGAAAATAATGCTGTTAATTTTATTCGTAGTAGCATCGACAAAATCATTAATGTCCTTAGTCACATTCTTTGCAAGTTCCTTCTTCTCTATAAGCTTCGACAAAGTTTTGGCAGACCTGCCAGACTCAATCTTATCTTGAATAACCTTTATCGCCTCATCCAGTTCTTCCTTTTTCTTCACATTATCGCGAATATCAGCTTTCAAAGACGCAATGGCTTTAAGTTCGTTGAGTCGATTATTGAAAGTGTCAACCAAATCTCTCACTTTTTGGGTTCTCGCATACTTGTTCACGTACAGACTAATAGCCTGCTCAATTGACACAATACCACTATGGATTTCTATGTTCAAATCCTTGTCCGCATTGACCAATAAAGACTCCATTCTCTTTTGGACTGATATCGGCAAATGGTTGTACTCGTAATAGTCATCAAACGCAAACTCTTTGAAGTTTCTCAAGACATTAGCGTACGAATCCTTTACGTTATGAATCAAAGGTTGTGTTCTTGCTTCCAATGCGGCCTGTGCCGAGACTGGGAATATGTTTGGATATAATATTCTGTTGTCCTCCAACACATTCTTTGCCTGTTTGAGCGCATCTTCAGGAGACTCATCTTCAGGATTAAAGCTGTCCATTTTATTTATCACAAAGATGTAGCGTTCGCGAGATTGCTTGCCACCTTTAGCCATACAATCACAAACATAATCCATGAAGTTCTTCTCATCGTTCACATTAAGCTGTGTTCCATTCATCACAAAGAGAACCAACGACTTGTCCGAGTTCTCCAGCATTCTGTATGTCATTTGCTGATGATGAGGGTCACGCGAGTTGTTAGGTCCCGGAGTATCCACAAGCACAAGTTTCATACCTGCGCTCTTCACACAAGGAATTCTACCATATATATCTATCGAAGAAATAGATTCATCCGAATTCCATTCTTTCATTGTTTTGTATATGATGTTAGAATCCTCTCTGATAACTTTTCCATTTTTATCATATGCTTTAGCAGAAAAATTATCTTGCTCGGTGTCTATGATACGGACGATTGTTGCCGTTGTTGCCATATTCGCAACAGGCATCAGCTTTTTATCAATGAGCGCATTTATCAATGTCGATTTTCCTGAGCTCATGGTCGCTACGACATTCACCTCAAACAATTGGTTCTTTGATTTCTTGAACGCCTCAACAATAGAATGGTCACGCAACTTTTCGATAGGACCATTCTGTATATCAATAAAGATTCGGTTCACCTCATGCTCGACCTCTTCTACAGAAGGCTTTTTCTTGAAAATGAACGATACTGAGACATCTTTTGCCTCAGAAATAGCAGCCTGCAAATCCTCGAAATCGGTTTCCAAACCAACGAACTCAATTTGAAAATTCTTGTCGCGACTCTCTTCCACCAATATGTCGGCTATGTTGTTCGCCCACTCCTGCAGACGTATTTTTCCAAAGTTCAACCGACTATTGGGCTTTGGAGTTTTCCCTTCAATCAAGACGCTGGTCTTGATTAAATAGGGATTGTAGGTGATCTTTATATTTTTCATAAATCTATGTTGTTTAATAAATTTGTTAAACCGGAAAGGGCGCTGAGGTCATTTTTTTTCGACCTTGTACCAGTTCCATAAAGTCCTAAGTCGTAAAACATCGAACCAAACATCTTCATGTATTGCTCCTTTGTGAAGCTTTCCTGCTTACTCAATTGTTCTTGAGGCGCACTGGCCAAATAAGCAGCTTTTGCAGATATTGGCACGACGGATATATTCTTGCCATTTACCATGCTGCGAACGTATATCTTCACTTCGTTTACAACCTGTTCTATGGAGTCATCGTCCATGTTAAGTTGGTCCAATTGGTTCAATGCAATGACTATTCGCTTGCCCTTTATCCCTGCGATTGTGCTTAGAAACCTTTTCTCGTCGTTGCTCTCAAAATACAGCGCATTCATCACATATAGAATGATGTCGTAGTTTTTTGAGTTCAAGGCATTGGCTGTTATATTCAAGTGGGTGCTCTCGTTGGCATAGTTCACACCTGGAGTGTCAATAAGAACACATCTTCTGTTTCTCGTTCCCTGCTTAAAGTGTAAAGCAATATGCATTGCATCCAACACAGATATATCAACTTTATCTGTCCAGGCATAGCTGAATCCATCTGTCATAGTTATTCCGTCTTCATACGGTTTGTTGTATATGTACTTCAATTGGCTTGTGCATACGGTGGACTTAACTCTCTCCACCTTACTGCCCACAATGGCATTTATCAACGTGGACTTTCCTGCACTCATGTTGCCAACCACAAGAATGGAATATTCTTTTTGTTGCTTGAACAACTGGTCATTAAGATACAATCGTTCTATCTCGTTGTCCGTAAGTTTCTTTGAATCCAGGAAGAAATCATGGATTTTTCCTAATGTTTTTTTATCATAAAATCTTTGAAGTTTGCAAAGTTTGTCAAAAAAAGAAGGCTGATTTAAAATCTTCTGCTCGCCAGATATAGAAATGATTCTAAAAATATCACTCCAAAAAGAACTTGACATAGTGAAGAGTTTCAGTCCTTCAAACTTCAAAGATATGGCACTTTTTGCTTTCTTTAAGGATATCGGCTTTTCCCAATCACCATTATATGTATCATTAAGCAAACACCGATACAACTGCTCAAAACAAAAACGAACCTTTACATTGGAAACAAAGAAGAAACATAATACTTCTTGAATACCAGAAAGATATTGCATCTTTAATTTCAGAGAGAATCGTGTTATTGGGTGTTTTGGGTTCAAAAAGCTATTGATGATGAAACGCTCGACGCTTGTCCCATCCTCATTGTCTTGATTCACATTTTGCTTGAGAAGCCTATCTTTCAATATGTTACTCACATTATTTAAAAACCCTTTCATACTACAAAAATATTTTCAACATCTTTGGCTACGTAATTAAAAACTATTTGTTATATAATGTTTGTTCTTTTGCTTTTAGTCCAACTTTATAAATTCAAAATCATTCGGATTGCAGCATGCTTTCTTATAATCGAAAGCATAGATGCGCATGTAGGCTTCTTGCACCTCCTTGGCTCCATTATAAAAAGGGGTGGCGGTGTGCTGCATGGTTGTTACTGTCACTACCATATTGGGAGTGAGGACGGTGCCGTTAGAGCGTTTAAGGCGCTTAGGCTTGACTTGAAATACCTTGCTCATAAGCATTCTGTTTTTAAGTTCATTATATATAACTGTTCCGGCTTTTCTGCTGAAACAGCGAATCATTTACTTTCAAGGGGCAAAGATAAGGAAAATCTGCGAACCAAACAAGTCCATAATGGTTCATAAGTGAAAAAAAATGGTGCGAACCCCTACTTTCTTCACTTCCTTGTAAGTTAGGCTCTGGTAAAACCCGTAGAAAAGAAAATGCGAAAGAGGAATCCACACCATATGACGGTGTAGACTCGCTCAAACAAATTCTCGTT